>ODAI010046159.1_pt1 | contig 67889 bp, 61 predicted proteins | sample 1539321 | NCBI WGS metagenome assembly ODAI01 (sample SAMN02144231, study PRJEB22623) | gut metagenome | biome: sheep rumen | host: Ovis aries | place: New Zealand
CACAAAGAGGAGTGCGGCTGATGCCGCACAAACCTCTCTAACCTTATGACAGAGAAATAGCTAGGTTTGTGACAGGGAGTGATAGTAAGGCTGTGACAGCGGAAGGAATTAGCAACAATAATGTATTAGGTGACCTAAAGAAGGCTGAAACACGTTCTGAACGAGAAGGCTGGGTTAGTGATGAAGAAATGCAGAAAGTGATGGGACTTGACGATTGAAGGTATTGCGTTATTCTCAAGATTATAGAGAAAATTATTGGGGCGAATAAATGGTACTACAGTTAGGCGTGATAGGGTATAAAATGGAATTATCAACGCAGACTAAGAAATCACAAAGACACTATCAGGCGAAATGGAACTTGAAGATGAAATTCACTATGATGACTAAAAAGCGGCTTTCGGTATTGATCCGGAACCCGCTTTTTTGTTAATTATTCATAAAATAATCGCAATAATGATAACAGCCATTCATTAAATGATAAAATATATTGTGGTAAAAAGTTTCTTTGCTGTCTTATACAGGAGGTGACTCTCTTGGAAAAATACAGATATAGTGATGAAGAACGAAAGCTATTGGAAAACAGCCCAATCCCCTTTGCGATTTATCAGCGTGTTGATGGAAAAGTGGTTACAGTAGTCATGTCGGAAGGTTTTTTGGAGTTTTCCGGATATGAGGGCATGGATAAAAAAGAAATCTATGATCTTGTGGATAGCGACATATATCGTTTGGTACATCCTGATGATCTGGCTTCCGTAGGTGATGCGGTAGATCGCTTTTTAACAGAGAGCGGCGTTTTCGATGTGATCTACAGGCAAAAAAGGTATGAAGAATACAGAGTAGTTCATTTATGCGGAAGGCACATTTACAAAGAAGACGGTACAAGACTTGCCGTTATCTGGTACACAGATCAGGGAGTTTTTGTTGGCGGAAGTATAAATGAAAACGAGGTTATTTCTGCAGAATATGCTAGACTGCAGCAGGAGAACGAGCGCCTGAGGAAAGAGGCTGATGCAAGCCGAAAGATAATGAGCCTTAAGAAATCGCTTTCAGATCTTTTGACCAATATGCCGGCCATGACATTTTCAAAAGATGTAGACACAGGGAAATATCTTGCTTGTAATCAAGCCTTTGCCGAGTATGCAAATAAAGAAACTCCGGAAGGTGTTGTAGGGCTGACTGATTTAGAGATTTTTGACGAAGAGACTGCTATTCATTTTATAGAGGATGATAAGAAAGCTCTTGCGATGGATGGACCGTATATTTTCTATGAGGACGTGCCTGATGCGGCCGGCAATCCGAGACAGTTTCAGACAACAAAGCTTAAGTTTACAGATGATACCGGAAGGGAATGCTTGTTAGGTCTGTGTCAGGATGTGACTGATGCTATGCGCATTAAACGTGAATATACGGAGAAGCTTGCGCTTGTGCAGAATATGGCTGAGATTGATTCGCTTACAGGCATCAAGAACAAGAATGCATATAAGGTAAGAGAGAGTATCATGAATCAGAGAATTCAGGAGCAGCGTCAGCCTGAGTTCGCTATTGTGGTTTTGGATGTAAATGATCTTAAGAAAATTAATGATACTGAAGGGCATGAAGCCGGTGATAAGTATATATGTGATGCGTGTGACATAATCTGCAATATTTTTAAGCGCAGCCCTGTTTACAGAATAGGCGGCGATGAATTTGTGGTTATTTCGCAGGATGAGGACTATGCTCGCAGTGAGGAACTTGTAGATGTAATTGCACGGCATAACAAGGATGCTCTTATAAACGGCGGAGTAGTCGTTGCCTGTGGTATGGCAAAATATGACCAACAAGATTGTGTGGTTGCAGTATTTGAAATTGCAGACAAAAGAATGTATGAAAACAAGAAGAGCTTGAAGATGCGTACATTGACTCGTATTTTGGAGAAGCAAAAAGGAAAGAAGTATTCGCAAAAATAAAAACGACTTCTCAAGAAACAAAAGAATATTGGGGGCGAATAATTAGTGTCACATTTTGGCGTGATAGGATATGGAATGAATATCTTAACCACGCTATTTATACATATATAGGGAATTAGATATGTATTGCAGTTCGTCCTGACTTTGGAGCAGTGCTATGAGTAGTGATATAGATGAGTATTTAAACAACTACATACAGGAAGAAATAATTGGAAAAAGGAGCGTGCCTGCTAATGGGAACAGTTTTGGGAGCTCGATTATTGATTTACCAAAAATTGATAAGATGTCAGGAAAGGAATTTGAGAAGTTTTGCGCGGAGCTCTTAAAGTGGGAAGGTTTTAGTAGTATTAGTATTACAAAAGAAAGCGGAGATCATGGCGTTGATGTTATTGCGTACAAGGCGGGAATTTCTTATGCTATTCAGTGTAAAAGACACAAAAAGAGTATTGGAAATAAAGCTATTCAAGAAGTATATACTGGAAGAGCTATTTATAAGCTGGATAAAGCGCTTGTAATTACTAATAATGACTTTAGTTCTCAGGCAATAGATGATGCTAAGAAACTTGATGTTGAACTATGGGATAGAAAAACGCTTAAAGCAAGGATTAAAAGATTAGAAAACGAACGGAGACGAGAAGAAGCAGAAGAACAAAGAAAAGCTGAACGTGAAAAAAGGGAAGAAGAACGCGAACGTAAAAAAATAACAGTTCCTGATGAAAAAGGTTTTGATAAGCCAGCGTATGGAGGGGCAAATCTTCATGTTGAAGATGTATTTCATGCATCAATTTATAATAGGAACAATGATATTAGACTAGTTCTGGGCAAAGATTTTCATGGGAATGACATTATTACATCTTTGGTGAATTCTCAGAATATTCTCTTGTTTGGATGTTCAATAGAAGAAATATATAATATGCTACATTGCTTTGCTTTATCAATTCTTGTTGGTGCAACAAACTATAATATGTACGTCATCGAAACTAACGGGTATGATATGGGGATATATAAGGATACTACAGTCGTAGAACATACAAATTCTATGTATGAAGCAACGAGTATGATATACAGGGTGGTTAGCGAGATTAAGCAACGATTAGCTATAAAAGCTGGGATTTATACTAAGAGTGTTGTACAACCAGATTGTTCGCGAATTATTATTTTAATTGAAGATTTTGTCGATTTATTTAGACAGAATGGTGACTTGGAGCAGGAAGTGGTGTTCATTGCTCAGAATGGTTCAAATGTTGGGGTACATTTGATTATGGCTACACAAAATCCTGGTTTTACCAGCGAACAGATCATGAATTGCATTCCTGTTAGGGCATGTCTAAAAGTTAGTAACTCTCAAGAATCAAAGATTGCTTTAGGCGATACTGGGGCTGAGTTACTTAGTGGGATGACTGATTTTTTGTTTAAAGGAAAAAATATGGGGGTGCCGATGCATATTAGAGCGCCGTTGATAAGCGATGGCGATAAGCTTAAAGCAATAAAATGTACAAAGGATTTTTTTTCAGGTGAATTATGTGAAGAACCAAATAATGAAAAAATAAAACTATCAACGCAGAATGAGAAAGATGGAAAGTTTTTATTTTTCTTAAAAAGAAAAAAGTAATTTTTGTAGGCTTGTAATAGCGGTTGAAATTATTGATGGATTATAAGCAGAAGATTCATACCATTAGGCGATACTTATGGACAAACCAAATTTCAAAGATTTAAAGAAGTTAATAAACGCAATTGATGATGCAAATGCGACATTTAAAAATATCTATAATGACCGGACGCTGCAGGAAAGTAATATCAAGCAGATTTGCAATAAGATCGCAGGAATTGAGGCTCGGAAGGAGCTTTTTAACATTCCTGTGGATGAGCTAAAAAAAGCAAGAGCAGGCATCCGGGTTCAGGCACTAGTGGATGCAGGTTATACGAGCCTGGGGCAGCTGGCAAAGGCTACTGACTATGAAATACAGTCTCTTGACGGCATAGGAGAAAAGCAGACAGAGGCTATAAGAAATGTTGTTACTGAATTTGCCAATAGTTTGGCGTCAAGAGTGACAATCCGTCTTGATCCGGATGATAACTCTGAAAATGCAGACGACAATGCTGAGCTTATTACAGAACTTGCTAATTATCTTAATAGTGAAAAAGTAAGAAGAGATGTTTCGGAAGGTTCATCAAATCTTGATGATTATGCTCAGAGGATAAAGAACAGCGGGATGATAAGAAACGGGTTCCACTGGATCTTTTCCTCAGGTGTTTCTAAGCAGAATACCGTGACTATGGCTGAAGACATATATGAGTTTGTGAGTAGCTCTTTCTTTGATAATATGCTTCATGCCATTAATCAGTATCAGGAAGCATCTCATACAACTAAGGTTGCGGCCATGGAGGCTTTTAACAGGAATAGCGCTGAATTCTATGTGCTGCTGGAGAGCCTTGGCAATATGACCGGCAACAAGCCTTTTGTATATGACAGTATTCCGGCGCAGCTTGCAGAAGAGATAAATGAAACAGCTCTTAATTTGGATGGATTTAGTGGATCGCTTAGGGCTTATCAGATATTTGGAGCAAAATATATTTTACATCAGAAGAAGGTTCTTCTTGGCGATGAGATGGGACTTGGAAAGACAATCCAGGCCATTGCTGCAATGGCTCATATACAGGTGACGCAGCAAAAGAAATGTTATTTTCTGATCGTTTGCCCTGCCAGCGTGCTTATAAATTGGGCAAGGGAACTAAAGAAATTTAGCAGGATAGAGGCTTTTATTATACATGGTCAGACACTTGAAGATTCTTTTGAAAGATGGAAGGATAATGGCGGTGCTGCAATAACCAACTACGAGTCCATGGGAAAGATTGTAGATCGCATAGATAATCACATGTCTCTTTCTATGTTGGTTATAGATGAAGCGCATTACATGAAGAATCCGGATGCCAAAAGAACTATGTACATCAGAAGGCTTGATAACGAGTCGGAGAGAATTCTTTTGATGACAGGAACGCCGCTTGAAAACAGCGTTGACGAGATGTGCAACCTGATTGATTTTGTTCGACCCGATATGACAGAGCAGGTAAAGGCACTGGCAAATATCAGTCACTTGCCGCAGTTTAAAGAAAGCTTGGCACCGGTATATATCAGAAGAACAAGGCAGCAGGTTCTCAAGGAACTTCCGGAAATCGCACAGGAACAGGAGTGGTGCAGCCTTACAGATACAGATAAAGACACCTATAAAGATGCGATTGTAAGTGGAAGATTCTCCGATATGAGAAGGGTTTCTTTTCTTCAGGATGACATGACTACATCATCAAAGTGCATGCGACTTCTGGAACTTCTTGATCAGGCAGAAAGTGAAGGAAGAAAGGTTATCATATATTCTTTCTTTAGAGAAACAATATCTAAAGTCAGTGATCTTCTTGGAAGAAGATGCATAGGTGTGATCAGCGGAGACACTAAGATGAGTACAAGGCAGTTTCTTGTGGATAAGCTGGGCGAGGCTCCCGGAGGAAGTGTTCTTGTTAGCCAGATAATTGCCGGAGGCATCGGATTAAATATTCAGGCTGCCAGTATAGTGGTGTTTTGCGAACCACAGATCAAACCGTCTTTGGAAAGCCAGGCCCTTTCAAGAGTATACAGAATGGGACAGGTCAGGAGTGTGCTTGTATACAGGCTGTTATGCCCTGATACTATAGATGATGAGATGATGCTGATCCTTGATGAGAAACAGGCAGAATTTGATAACTATGCTGATGAGTCCGTAGTTGCAGGCGCTTTCGATAACATAATGGACAAGGAATGGATTACTAAAGCAATTGAAAAAGAAAGACAAAAATATTTACCACAACTATCACAAAGAGAATTACAAGATGACAACAATGAATAACATCAACCCTATTACAAAACTTGATTACCCTGATCTGGATGTGATAAGAGTCGGCGATACCTACTATATGGTCAGCACCACGATGTACTTCATGCCGGGCTGCGAGATACTTCGCTCTTACGACCTTGTGAATTGGGAGCATGCCGCATACGTATATGATACGCTGGATGGTACTGCCGCTCAGAGATTAGAGGGAAAAGAAAATATCTACGGCTGCGGTATGTGGGCTGCAAGTCTTCGTTTTTATAAAGGTGTATATTATATATGCTTTGTGACCAATGATATGCATAAGACCTACATCTATCAGGCAAAAGACATATACGGTCCTTGGGAAAAGTATACTCTCGAGGGCTTTTATCATGACAATTCCATTCTGTTTGATGATGACGGCAAGATTTATATCGTTTATGGAAATACCGACATTTATCTAAAAGAACTGAAATTTGTCGAGCGGGGTTCGGATGAAACATCCATGCATCTTACCGACTTAGGAACCAATCCGGCCAAGCTGATCTTATCCGATAAGAATGAAGTATATCTTGGATATGAAGGCTCTCATTTTTACAAAATAAATGGTAAGTACTACATTTTTCTGATTCACATGCCAAAGAGTACAGGAAGAAGAACCGAGGCTGTATTCGTGGCTGATAAGCCTGAAGGCCCTTACTATGGCAAAGATGTTATGGATGATGACAGAGGTTATAGAAATTCAGGAGTAGCCCAGGGCGGGATTGTGGACACTCCATCGGGGAAATGGTACGGCATCCTCTTTCAGGACAGTGGCGCCGTGGGAAGAATTCCGTGCCTCATGCCGGTATCCTGGGGGAAGATAGCAACAGCTGAAGGAAAAGAAGCCTGTTTCCCTATTTTTGGTGCAGACGGAAAAATACCTGAAGAATTTGAAATCGAAGATTTAAAGCCCGGATACGAGTATGCACCTTTGGTATCAAGTGATGACTTCAAAACAGATTTTAGCGGAGCGACATCTTCAAGCTTTGGATTTAAGCCCTGTTGGCAGTTTAATCACGAGCCCGATCTTTCGCTTGTAAAAAGAGATCTTGAAAAAGGCACCGTTACTATCACAACGGACAAGATTAGCAGTAACCTCGTTCAGGCCAAAAACACTTTGACGCAGAGAACTCTTTTCCCCGGTTGCGAAGCAGGCGTCACTGTTGATGCAAGCGGAATTAAAGACGGCGACTATGCGGGACTGTGCCTTCTTGAAAGTAATTACGGCTTCATCGCAGTAACAAAGAGAGACTCATCCTATTACCTTGTAATGGGCAAAAGAGAACTTGAAACAAAAGATATCTGGGGCGAAAGATGCGATGATAAACCCTTTGAGGAAGTGGAATGTATTCCTTTGGACAGCCCTGGTGTGACGCTTTATGCAGGTGTCTGCTTTGATAGCGTGACAGTTCAGAGAAGTGAGCACTCAAGCCTTATTCCGAATGCCGATGATACAGTGTCATTTTTCTATGTCTCTAAATCTGAGCATCCTGAGCAGGTGAAAAAAATTGGAAGTGACCACAAGCTGGAATTCAAACTTGATCATTTCACGGGTGCAAGATTTGGATTGTTTATCTACAGTACGAAAGAAATCGGCGGAAGCGCGAGGTTTTCTGACTTTATATATCGAAGTGAGAACGAAGAGCAGTATTCGCGATGTGGCAGCAGCCATCAGAATCTCCGGGGCAACTCTGAGAAATATCCATGAGAACTTGTTCTGGGCATTTTTCTATAATGTCATCGGCATTCCGCTTGCTGCAGGTTGCTATGTGGCTGCATTCGGATGGACACTTAATCCTATGTTCGGCGCAGCAGCTATGGGACTTTCAAGCTTTTGTGTGGTATCTAACGCACTTAGGCTTAATTGGATAAAAGCTCATGATGGAAGCAAGGACAAAGTTATAAAAAATCCGATTAATCATAAGATTATTCGGTCAATAGATGAGCATACTGATAATGATACAAATTTGAATAACCAAAAAGAAAAGGAGAACAAAGAAATGAAGATTAAGGTAAACGGTATGATGTGCGCACACTGTGAGGCTCATGTAAAAAAGGCTCTTGAGGCAATTGACGGAATTGAATCAGCGGTAGCTTCCCACGAGGAGAACCTCGTAACAATCACAAATTCAAAGGATGTCGATGAAGCTCTTATCAAAGCTGCCGTCACAGATGCAGGTTATGAGTACGACGGAATTGCTTAAATAAAACGTTGCGACACAACAACGTTTTGTTGATGGTTATCAAAAAGCCCGTATTTTAAAATATTTCTATGGCAAATTTTTTTTAAACGATGGTTATCGGCATATGGCAGAACTAAAAATATGCCGGATAATAAGGAGGTTTCAATGAAATACAAAGGGCTTTTTGAGCCGATCAAAATCGGCAAACTGGAAATCAAAAACCGCTATGCCATGGCTCCCATGGGACCGCTTGGTCTCGGAGACTGCGAAGGCGGGTGGAATGACAGAGGTATCGACTACTATACCAGACGTGCTCAGGGTGGTATCGGTCTTATTATTACGGGTGTAACTTTTTCGGATACAGAGGTGGAAAAACCTTCTTTCCCCAACACACCCAATTCAACATACAATCCGGTTCAGTTCGTAAGAACCAGCCGTGAGATGACAGAGCGTGTTCATGCTTACGGATCAAAGATCTTTTTACAGATGAGCGGTGGATTCGGACGAGTTACAATTCCTACAAACTTAGGTGAATTTCCGCCTGTATCTGCATCACCAATTCCTCACAGATGGCTTGATAAGACTTGCCGTCCTCTTACTGTTGAAGAGATTCACGGAATCGTAGAGAGTTTCGGAAAAGGCGCATATAATGCTAAGCGTGCGGGATTTGACGGTGTTGAGATTCACGCCGTTCACGAAGGATATCTTATCGATCAGTTCGCTATTTCTTTCTTCAACCAGCGTACAGATGAATATGGCGGATCACTTGAAAACAGACTCAGATTTGCAAAAGAAATCCGTGAAGAGATCGCTAAGACTTGCGGATGGGATTTCCCTGTTGCATTAAGATTCTCATTAAAGAGCATGGTTAAGGATTTCCGTGAAGGCGCACTTCCCGGAGAAGAATTTGAGGAGAAAGGACGTGATATCGAAGAAGGTATCGAGGCTGCAAAGCTTCTCGAGAAATACGGCTATGATGCTCTTGATGTTGATGCCGGAACATATGATGCATGGTGGTGGAATCATCCCCCGATGTATATGGAGAAGGCTCCTTACAAAGAGTTTGCAAGAATTACAAAAGAAAATGTAAATATCCCTGTTATCATGGCCGGTCGTGTCGATAACCCGGATACAGCTCTTGAGTGCCTGGAAAGCAATATTTGCGACATGATCTCTCTCGGACGCCCGACTCTTGCAGATCCTGATATCGTAAACAAGATTCGCAGAAACAATTTGAGTCAGATCCGTCCTTGTATCAGCTGCCAGGAAGGCTGCATGGGACGTATCCAGAGCTATTCGCTTATAAACTGTGCCGTTAACCCTCAGGCAGGTAAAGAGAGATTAAACAGGTACAATCCTATTGTTAAAAAGAAAAAAGTGCTCGTAGTAGGTGGTGGTGTTGCCGGCCTTGAGGCTGCACGTGTACTTGCAGAGAGAGGTCACGAGCCTGTTCTTTATGAGGCTACAGGCAGACTTGGCGGAAATCTTATTCCCGGAGGCGCACCTTCATTTAAGGAAGACGATATAGCTCTTGCAAAGTGGTATGAAGATGAAATGACCCGTCTCGGAGTTGAGGTTCACCTTAATACTAAGGCTACTGAAAAAGAAATTCTCGACAAGCAGTTCGATGCTGTTATTCTTGCTACAGGTTCTCGCCCGAAGATGTTCTCACTTGGAGATGACGAGAAAGTATATTCTGCAGAGCAGGTACTTCTTGGCCGGAAGGAAACAGGTGATAACGTAGCAGTAGTTGGTGGCGGACTTGTCGGATGTGAGCTCGCGCTTGACCTTGCCATGAAGGGTAAGAAGGTTACTATTGTTGAAGCTCTTGATAAGATTTTGGCAGTAAACGGACCTCTTTGTTCAGCAAATAAGGAAATGCTTGAGAAGCTCATTCCATTTAACGGCATTGAAGTTGTTACAGGCGCTAAGGTTTCAGAGTATAAGAACGGCGTTCTTAAGGCTGAAGTTGCAGACAGCACTAAAGAACTTGCCGCAGACAGCGTTGTTTTATGCGTTGGATACTCCAGTGAAAATACTCTCTATAATCAGTACAAGAACGATGTTGATGAAATTTATCTCCTTGGAGATGCAAGACAGGTATCCAACATAATGTACGGTATCTGGGATGCATTTGAAGTAGCAAATCATATCTGATAAAAAGAAAAATCAATATTATAAATATAAACGACGAATGTCTTATTTTATAAGTCATTCGTCGTTTTTGTGTAGAGCAGTTAACAAGCTCAGTGAAGCTTATCTGAACACTGCTCCAAAAACCTCTTCGCCAGTTCCGCATCAGGTGAGTTTTCCAGATAAATCCCATACACATCCCAAGTATAGGTATCAGTTATAGGAATTGCTTTAACGTCGGTATCATCTTTGAAAAACCTTGGAGCAATGCCGATTCCAATCCCATTTTTTACAAGACGGTAAATAGAATCCCCTTCGCCAACCTTTGCAACAATCTCGGGATTGAAATCATTCATGTGGCAGGCGTTTATGAAATCGTGATAAATGTGGTATTTCTCGTTCATGGAGATAAGAGGTTCATCTTTGATCTCCGTAATACTGATCTGCTGTTTGCCTCTGAGTCTGTGGTCTTTGTGGACATACAGGACGATATCTACAGATTTGATGAGTTCCGACAAAAGCCCCGGAACCTGCGGCTTTCCTACAACGAGACCGCAGTTTATCTCGTCGTTCAGCACACGCTTCAGGACAGTTTTGTTTTCCTGTTCATCCCAGCTTGCAACAATTTCCGGATTCGATTTCATAAAAGAATGCACCGAAGGAATATCTACAGCTCGCAGTGTCCCGGCCGCAAATCCAATCCTGAAGCGCTTCTCCCTGTCATTCACAGCTCTTATCTCCGAGAACATTTCATTCATGCTTTTAATTATAGTCTTGGATTTTTCATAAAAAATCTTTCCGCTCTCCGTAGGTACAAAGCCGTCTTTAGTCCTTGAAAAAAGTTGAGTGCCGCATTCCTCTTCAAGGTTCTTTATGATCTTACTTAGTCCTTGCGGTGATAGAAAAAGTTTATTTGCAGCTACCTGCAGGTTACGCTCTTCATATATGATTTGAAAACATTTTAGATTTCTCGTGTTCATAAAAAAATAATAGCAAGGTGGGAAAAATATGCAATAGTCGCATTGGTGGAGAGTTTATTTTTATGTGATATACTTTAGTGAAAAGACACTTTTTTTATCAAAAGCGGTAATAAGGACGCAGTTTAAGCTTGTGGCCAAAGCCGCTAAAGGCTTAGGATGGGAAACTGCTTCGGCAATGCTTGATCATTCTCTTCAGAATAAACCGTCCAATCTGGCATTTTCCTCAGATTCAAAGTTCGCGAAGCAGATTGCGGAGTCTGATGAATGTGCTGCTATCGTGGAGGAATTTAAGGAACAGGTAGAAGGTCTTGATATATCGGAAAAGAGCATAAAGAGCAGTACAACTTTAAACAGTACAACAGATTTGCACCTCTCCTATAACAAGGTCAGCTACGAAGTTGTAGGAAAAAAAGTTGATGGAAAATGGAATCTGAAAATAACATTTTATGATAGATACGATTTTGAAACACAGGCATGGGAGGACTCAATTTCAATCGGTTCGATCGTTAAAATACTCAATAATTACGCTGCATATGCGCAGGAAGTAGGAGCGATTGTACCGTATGACATAAAGGTTACTGTGGAAAAATCTTTTTAATATGTTAATAAATGACATGGTAAATGACATGGGGACGGTTCTAATGTCATGCCTTTGACTTTTGACTAAATACATAAATTACAACATGGAGGAGACATAATATGAGTTAGGAAGTGCAATTGATGGAGTGGCTACAGGCCAATATTCCTGGACCGCTTATTTTGCTTATTTCGCAGTTTTCTGCTTTTGGAGAGGAGTTTGCGCTTGTTGCGGTCATGGGCTTTGTTTATTGGTGCCATGATAAAGAATTTGGACGAAAAATAGGATTACTTGTATGTTCTTCACTAATTTTATTTCCTATGATAAAAAACATTGTTTTCAGGATTCGTCCCTATATGGAGCATAGCAGCATAAAATGCCTGCGTCCCGTAGAGCCTGATGCGGATCTTATGGATGTGGATGCGCAAGGGTATTCATTTCCAAGCGGTCATTCGGCCAATGCAGCAACAGTCTATCCCGGAATTGTTATTTTTGGAAAAAATAAGAACAGGCTCAAATTGGTGCTATCAATTATATTGATGCTGCTTGTAGGTTTTTCGAGAGTTGTAGTCGGATGTCATTATCCTACAGACGTGCTCTGCGGATGGACTCTTGGTTTAGCTATGGTTTTTGTTATTTCTTTTTTGTATAAAAAGATAAAGAATCAAAATGTCATATTTGCGATGGTTACAGTAATCGGGACTATAGGAGTTTTTTATTGCAAGACAAGCGATTTTTTTAGCGCATACGGTATACTTTTTGGTCTGTGGCTTTCAATACCTTTTGAGAAGAAATTCGTAAATTTTGAATCTACAAGAAATCCTGTTTCAAGCATTTTAAGACTTGTTGGCGGTGCGGTAGTATTTTTTGCACTTGATGAGATTTTAAAAATTCCTTTTGGCAAGGAGTTCCTAAATTCGGGAACTATGGTTGCTCATCTTGTAAGAAGCGGAAGATATATGATCGCTATTTTTGTTTCGCTTGCTGTATATCCAATGTTATTTAAGTTTAGAATTTTCTCACTTGAGGTGCCTGAACGTGGCGAAGAAGTCGGTGACGGAATTTATTGAAATGACATTGGGACGGTTCTAATGTCATGTTTTCCTTTTAACTTGCGCTAAAGATAAAAAGACAAAAGAACCGTCCCCTTGACTTCTTCTGGGAGGACAGTAGTTTATGAAAAACAGAAAAATTATTAGTATAGTTATGGTTTTGCAGATTATATTATTAGCTGCATGCGGGGTATCAAAAGATACAAATGATACTAAGATTGATACTGAACAAGTTGATAAAGATAATGAGAAGGATAACAAAAATGAAGAAATAAATGAGGAACAAGATGAAGGACAGTCTATATGGACTACACCTATACTTCCAGAGGATGATAAAGATCAAGATGTTCAAATATATAGGGATTTTCTCACGGGAAAGAGTGATTTGAGCTTGGCATTTTATTGCGATAATGTTTTCGATGAAGAAAATTATGGTACGTACGATTTTTGTGATATAAGAGATAAGTCAATTTCATTTATGGAGTTTATAGATGAATTTGAAAAGAAAGCTAATGTAGAAATTGGTACTGTAGCATATGCTTACATAGATTGTGGTGATGATGGGAAAAAAGAATTGGCATTAGACCTTAAAGCAAAGTCGGGTAGCGGTCCTTTTGCACATGATTGTGTTGTTATAAAAGATATAGACGGAGACCTACAGCTAATCTACACCCTAGATGGCGAATGCGGAGCTAATGGTTGGAATGATTTGAATGAGTATGGCTATATATGTACATATGGTCAAGGAATTAGTACATCACGATACCATGAGGCAGCTTTAATTGATGCTGATGGAAATTACAAGTATGGATATTTCGATTACAGTGAGGATCCAGGCATGGATTTGGAACAGTTTTATGTAATAAATGCTGGCTCAACTGATTATGAGAAATGTGAAGAACTGAATGAAGCGGCAGAAGCACATGGAATCAAGCCAATTTTTTATGAAGCTAGTATTCCTGACGAGAATAGCAACAGTGAAGAGTATCCGAAGTATTATTGTGTTGGGTTCTATAATACAAGTAATGAATTAGTAGATGCTAAGGAAATCAAAAATGAAGAATTCTATATGAACATTATGGAAGTTTTTGAACATATACATTTTATTTCAAAGGAAGAATATGATAAAAAAAAAGCAGATAGACAAGCGGATATAGGGTTAACAGATAAAATATGCAGTGGGGAAATCCCAGAATATACAGTAATTCTAAGTTTAAAATAGAATTTTTTAAATGCAAGAGAATACATGAAGAATATATACGAGTCTGAATTTGGATCAGACGCATTTTTATTGACTTGTTCGAAAAACATGGCTAAAATAAAATTAGATTTTAGATTAGTCGGAGGCGTATATGTCCTACATTAAACGAGCTATTTCTGATGTATTGGAAAAAAGAGTTGAGTCCAGCAAGTGTGTTCTTGTCACAGGAGCAAGACAAGTTGGGAAATCTACACTTATCAAGCATAAATTTGAAGATTATAACAGGGTTTCTTTTGATGATAAGATGATTCGTTTGCAGGCAAGGGAAGAACCTAAGTTGTTTTTTCTTAATAATCCTCGTCCGCTTTTTATTGATGAAATTCAAAAAGAGAACAGTATCTTAGAAGATATAAAGATAATGATTGATGATTCGGATGAGAGAGGACAGTTTATTTTTTCCGGTTCACAAAAACTGGAGCTCATGAAGGGAATGAGTGAGACTTTGGCCGGAAGAGTTTCGATAATGGAACTTTCGGGACTGTCTCTTAGAGAGATTAATTCTGTGAATTTCAATAGGCATTTTGTTCCAACGGAAGATTATCTGAAAGAACGCGAAAAGGAACTCACAGAGTATGATGAAATATGGACAATAATACATAAGGGCTCATATCCTGAGTTGTATGACGTTGATAGGGAGTGGCAAGATTACTATTCATCGTATGTGAATACTTATCTTGAAAGAGATATAAATGAACTTATAACAGCTGATAGTATTACATTTTTGAAATTTTTAACTGCCGTTGCCGCAAGAACCGGCGAAATACTTAGCTATGCAAATATAGCATCCGATGTTGGCGTATCCGAACCTACAATCAAGAACTGGATTTCAATATTGGAAAGAACAGGAATAATATATCTTTTACAACCATATGCTTCAGGTGCTCTTACAAGAGCTATTAAAGCCCCAAAAGTATATTTTAGGGATACGGGACTGGCATGCTACCTGACTCGCTGGTTGACTGCAGATGCATTGAAGAACAGTGCGGTTGCCGGAAATATGTTTGAGACATTTGTTGTTTCTGAAATTCTTAAATCGTTCTCGAATGAAGGAATGGATTATAGATTCAGTGTTTTTTATTACAGGGGAAAAGATAAATCAAGTTCAAAAGAGAATGAGATAGATCTGATCATTGAAGAGAACGGAAAATTGTACCCCGTCGAGATAAAAATGACCGGTAACCCTAAAGTTTCGATGGGAGGCACAAACGTTGTATTGGACAGCATTCCCGATAAGAAGAGAGGCTTAGGTGTGATATTGTGTTTGATCGATAAGAAGACTTATTTAAGAGAAAACCTGGTTGCTCTTCCGATAAGCTATATTTGATGATTGCCTATTTGCAAAAATATAAGCTGTGAACTAATGAAATTCATCGGTTCACAGCTTTATTTTTTACATCAGATCTGTGCAAGATCTTCCTGAGCAAGTATCTTGATATGTTTTCCTGCGAGTTTTGCTTCGGCATTTTTGGTATCTGAAACTCTGAATATCATGTAAGCGTGATCTTTGGCGCATCCGCCTGAGAAAGCGTACATGTACTCGATGTTGACTTTGGCTTCATCAAATACCGAAAGAAGTTTATCAAGTCCGCCCGTCTCATCCGGAATCTCGATTGCGAGAACGGGAGTGAGGCTTGCTACAAAATTATTTTCTTTAAGAGTGTTAACAGCTGCGAGAGCATCGTCAACAACCAGTCTTGCAATACCAAAGTCTTTGGTCTCTGCAAGAGAAGTAGCACGCATGTCAATCTTGTTTGCTGCAAGTACACTTGTCATTTTTTTCAAGGTACCGGGTTTGTTCTCAAGAAATACTGAAATCTGCATTACGCTCATAGCTGTATCCCCCTTTGCGTCTTATATATTCATTATACGATTAGATTTTTCTCTTGTCGATTACACGAACGGCTTTGCCTTCGCTTCTTGCAATTGACTTAGGTGCAAGGAGTGAAACCTTTGCCTTGATTCCGAGCATGGATTTAAGGCCTTCAACGAGTTTCTTTTGTCTTTCTTCGATCTCACCTACATTATCGGTAAACATTTCGGGAGTCATCTCAACCTGAACATCGAGAGTATCGGTGTTGTTTACTCTGTCTACAACGATCTGGTAGTTTGCTGCATATCCGTTGTTCATAAGAACAGTCTCAATCTGGCTCGGGAATACGTTTACACCTCTGATGATAAGCATATCGTCAGAACGTCCCATAGGTTTAGCCATGCGGACATGAGTTCTTCCGCAAGAGCATTTTTCTCTTGTGAGTTTGCAGATATCTCTTGTACGATAACGGATCATCGGGAAAGCTTCTTTATCTACGGCTGTAAATACAAGCTCACCCTGTGAGCCTTCGGGAAGAACTTCTTCGGTATCGGGATCGATGATCTCGGCGATAAAGTGGTCTTCATTTATATGCATACCGTTCTGAGCGGAGCATTCAAATGCAACACCGGGACCTGAAAGTTCTGTAAGTCCGTAAATATCATACGCTTTGATTCCAAGAGTCTTCTCGATATCGGCACGCATTTCTTCGCTCCATGCTTCAGCTCCGAAGATACCTGCCTTAAGCGGAATATCATCGGGACCGTAGCCCATCTCTTTGAAACGCTCGCCAAGATATGCTGCATAACTTGGTGTGCAGCAGAGGATAGTAGCACCCAGATCGTTGATGAACATGATCTGTCTGTCTGTGTTTCCTGAACTGATGGGAACAGTAAGAGAGCCTACTTTATGTGAACCTCCGTGGATTCCGGCACCGCCTGTAAAGAGACCGTAGCCGTATGCAACATGAACTACGTCTTCATTTGTTCCGCCTGCTGCCATGATCGCACGTGCGCAGCAGTCTTCCCAAAGGTCGATATCATGCTGTGTGTAATAAGCAACAACTCTTTTTCCTGTTGTTCCCGATGTAGAGTGAATACGAACACAGTCCTTTAAGGGCTTTCCGAGAAGTCCGTAAGGATATGCGTCTCTTAAATCTTTTTTTGATAAAAAAGGAAGTTTATGGAGGTCATCAACTGATTTTATGTCATCAGGTGTAACACCTTTTTCTTCCATTTTTTTGCGGTAGTAGGGGACATTGTCCCATACGTGTTTAACCTGCTTTACAAGCTTTTCTGATTGGATCTTGCGTATTTCTTCATAGGGTGCGCACTCGATGTCTTGCTGATAATAACGCTCCATAATAATTCCTCCGTGTAGATTATACGTGTCAGTAAATATTTTTTAGAATTTCTTCTGTATTACTTCATGTTTTTTCCAAGCTCAAATGCTTTTTTGTTCATTTCAAGGAACTTGGAAGGTACATTTGCTTCAAGTGATTTCATCCATGCTTCATCGGGAAGATCGAAGTAGTGAGAGAGTCTTCCGAGAAGAACGATGTTAACGGCTTTTGCAGATCCTGCCTGTTCTGCAAGAGAAAGGCAATCGAGAGCATCAACCTTAGCACCTGTAGCTTTTAATTTTGAAACAAGGTCTTCCGGATACTCTGCAGCACCTGTAATTACAGGCATGGGATCGATCTGCTGAGTGTTTGTAACAATCTGTCCGTCTTTTTTGAGGAAAGGAAGCCATCTTGCAGCTTCAAGGATCTCAAATGAAACGATGTAATCAGCTTCGCCTTTATCGATAACGGGAGAGTAAACCTTATCTCCGTATCTTACGTAAGTAACAACGCTACCACCTCGCTGAGACATTCCGTGTACTTCTGACACTTTAACGTCGTAGCCCTGTGAAAGGAGGAGGTGTCCCAATAATTTGCTGGCAAGAAGAGAGCCCTGTCCGCCAACTCCGACAATCATAATATTCTTTGTTTCCATTATCATGCCTCACTTTCTGCTGTGCTTTCAAATGCACCGACAGGGCACATCTGTGAACATACATTGCAGCCTACACATAATGTGTTATCAATAGTTGCCTTGCCGTTCTTCATTGAGATAGCAGGACATCCGATCTTCATACATGACTTACATCCGACGCACTTATCTGTATTAACCTTAAGAGGAGCGTTGTGCTTTACATATTTAAGAAGAGCACAAGGTCTTCTCGAGATGATAACTGAAGGAGCTTCTACATTAAGTTCTTCCTTAAGAACTTCGTCGCACTGCTTTAAGTTGTAAGGATCAACGACTCTTACGCGCTCAAAGCCCATAGCTTTGCAAAGTGCCTCGAGATCAATCTTGCCTGCAGGATCTCCCTTGATGTTGTAACCTGTTGTGGGATTCTGCTGGTGACCTGTCATTCCTGTGATTGAGTTATCAACGATGACGATAGTTGAGTTTGACTGGTTGTAAGCAACATTTGCAAGTCCTGTCATACCTGAGTGCATGAATGTGGAATCGCCGATAACGGCAACAGTCTTTTTCTCGCTCTCAGCGCCGCGAACTTTGTTAAATCCGTGAACTGCACCGATTGAAGCACCCATGCAAAGTGTCATCTCGATTGCTCCAAGAGGCGGAACAGCGCCGAGTGTATAGCATCCGATATCACCAAGAACGGTGCAATTATTCTTTTTAAGAGTATAAAAGAGTCCTCTGTGAGGGCAACCTGCACACATAACAGGCGGTCTTGCGGGAATCTGCTCATCGACAGCAAAGCCTTCTTTTACATCTTTTCCGAAAGCCTTAGCGATAAGATTCTGAGAAAATTCATCAATAATGGGAAGAAGCTCTTTTCCCGTAACTTCGATTCCGAGAGTCTTAACGTGATTTTCGATGATAGGATCAAGTTCTTCAACAACAAAGAGCTTGTCAACTTTTGCAGCAAAGTTCTTTATAAGATCGCAGGGAAGAGGATTGGTCATTCCAAGCTTGAGAACACTTACTGAGTCACCGAAAACTTCTTTTACATACTGATAAGAAGTTGAGCATGTGATGATACCGATCTTGGTGTCACCCATTTCAACTCTGTTAATGGGATTTTCTTCTGCAAATTTGATGAGATCTTTAGTACGCTGTTCAACGATGGGATGACGCTTTTTGGCATTGCCCGGCATCATAACGTACTTAGCGATATTTTTTTCATAGGGCTTATCGGGAACAACACGCTCGCCTGTCTCAACAATTGACTGAGAGTGAGCTACTCTTGTGCACATCTTAAGAAGCACGGGTGTGTCGAATTTCTCAGAAATCTCGTAAGCAAGCTTTGTGTATTCAAGAGCTTCCTTAGAATCCGAAGGCTCGAGCATAGGAACCTTAGCTGCGATAGCGTGATGACGTGAATCCTGCTCGTTCTGGGAAGAATGCATTCCGGCATCATCGGCAACAACTATAACAAGACCGGCATTTACTCCGGTATAAGACATTGTATAAAGAGGGTCTGCAGCAACGTTAAGTCCAACGTGCTTCTGAGCACAAAATGCTCTGCGACCTGCGAGAGAAGCACCAAAAGCTGATTCCATAGCAACCTTCTCATTTGGAGCCCATTCGCAATATATTTCATCATATTTGGCAGCTTCTTCGGTAACTTCCGTGCTGGGTGTTCCGGGATAACTGGAAATAAAGCATACTCCGGCCTCATAAAGACCGCGAGCAACAGCCTTGTTGCCCAGCATCAGCTGCCCATTTTTTGTTTGATCCATGGTAAAAAACCTCCTACAGAATTTTAGATGGCTCATAATTACTGTTCAATCAGAAATGCGCATATACTGCGCATTTCGTGAGAATATGATTCAAGAGTGAGCACATTCCTCGCGAAGCGAATTTTAATGAATGTGCGAATGCATTACTGGAGCGAGCAGTATGCGAGCGAACAGTAATCAATTTAGCGCGATAAAGTTAATATATCATATTTGACCTTTAAATAGAATACGTTTATACTTTACTTTAGCACTTTAAAGCGGAGGATTTCTTATGCCAATTACGGATTTATTGGAACGAAACAGCAAATTGTATGGGGATGAAGTTGCTCTTGTTGAGATCAATCCGGAGATTAAAGAAGAGCAGAGGGTTACGTGGAGAGAATACGAGCTTATACAGCCGACTTCCACAGCATATTACAGAAGACAGATCACGTGGTCTGTATTTGATGAGAAAGCAAACAGAGTTGCAAACATGCTCATCGAAAGGGGTATAAAAAAAGGCCAGAAGTGTGCGATTCTTCTTATGAACTGCCTTGAATGGTTACCTATTTATTTCGGAATTTTAAAAGCGGGAGCAATAGCGGTTCCTCTTAATTTCAGATTTGATGCTGAAGAAATTGATTATTGTCTTAACGCATCCGATTCGGATGTTTTATTCTACGGACCTGAGTTTATCGGACGTATTGAGGATATCGCAGAGAAGATAAAGAAAGAGACGCTTCTTTTCTTTGTGGGCGATCAGTGTCCTTCTTATGCGGAAGATTACTACAGACAGGTTTCAAACAGTTCATCAGTCGCACCAAGGATCCTTATAGAAGATAAGGATGATGCGGCAATCTATTTTTCATCGGGAACAACCGGATTTCCCAAAGCTATTTTACATATTCACACTGCACTTATGCAGTCTGCCAAGATGGAGGCAATTCATCACGAAACTACACATGAGGACAATTTCCTTTGCATTCCTCCTTTGTATCACACGGGCGCTAAGATGCACTGGTTCGGATCTCTTTATACCGGAAGCAGAGCTGTACTTCTTAAGGGTAATTCCCCCGAATCGATATTCAGGGCGGTTTCGGAAGAAAGATGTACAATAGTATGGCTTCTTGTTCCGTGGGCGCAGGATATTCTGGCAGCGCTTGATTCGGGAAAACTCAAGATAGAAGACTATCATTTAAAACAGTGGAGACTTATGCATATCGGTGCTCAGCCGATTCCGCCGAGTCTCATAAAAAGATGGCTTAAATATTTCCCGCATCACAAGTATGACACAAACTACGGTCTTTCAGAGTCGACGGGCCCCGGCTGCGTGCATCTGGGACTTGAGAATGTTGAGAAAGTCGGCGCCATCGGAATTCCCGGATACGGCTGGAAGACAAAGATTGTCGATGAAAACGGCAAGACCGTTGATCAGGGCGAAATTGGGGAGCTCTGTGTAAAAGGCCCGGGAGTAATGGTCGAGTATTACAAGAACCCCGAGGCGACGGCCGAAATATTAAAAGACGGCTGGTTATTTACCGGAGATATGGCTCGTCAGGACGAAGATGGATTCATATTTCTTGTAGATAGAAAAAAAGATGTTATAATTTCAGGTGGAGAAAATCTTTATCCGGTTCAGATAGAGAGTTTTTTAATGAAAAATGACAAGATACATGATGCTGCAGTTATAGGACTTCAGGATGACAGACTCGGCGAGATCGCAGCTGCCATTATCCAGGTAAAAGAGGGAATGACTTTAACTGAGGATGATGTCGATCGTTTCTGTATGGATCTTCCGAGATACAAGAGGCCGAGAAAGATTATTTTTGCCGACGTATTAAGGAATCCTACGGGAAAAATTGACAAACCGAAGCTCCGTGAAATATACTGCGGAGAACATCTTGTTGAACGTCAGAATAAATCTTGATGCTCACAAGCTGTCAGGGGAAAAATCCGACAGAAATTGCGGAGTATGAAAAAGGGAATGTTATGGAAAAGTATGTAATTACCGGAATGAGTTGTGCTGCATGCCAGGTGCGTGTGGAGAAAGCAGTTAATTCTCTCAAAGGAGTGACGGAGTGTACTGTTAATCTTCTTACCAATTCAATGACGGTTGAGGGAAATGTTCTTACCTCAGACATTATCAAGGCTGTTGAGGATGCCGGATACGGCGCAACGCTACTTGATGAAGAGAGTCAAAAAAACGAGGAGGAAGAGGCACTTAAAGACAAAGAAACTCCTATTCTTAAACGAAGACTGCTTTATTCGGTCGGATTTCTGCTCGTTCTTATATATTTCTCCATGGGACATAAGATTTTTGGGTTCCCGCTTCCGCCGTTTTTGGACGGAAATGTTATTGCAATCGGAATAATTCAGATGATCTTATGCATTGTCATAATGATCATAAACAGAAATTTCTTTATAAGCGGATTCAGAGGGCTGATGCATAAGTCGCCCAATATGGACACTCTTGTGGCCCTCGGAAGTTCGGCTTCTTTTGTGTACAGTGCGTTTGCGCTGGCTATTATGATGATCTCAAAAGCTAACGGAGCTCCCGAAAAAACAAATCTGTTCTATGATGAGCTTTATTTTGAGTCGGCTGCCATGATACTTACTTTTATAACGGTAGGTAAGATGCTCGAAGCAAGAAGCAAGGGCAAAACGACAACAGCCATTAAGAGTCTTATGAAGCTTGTATCAAAGACGGCGACTGTGATAGATGAAAACGGAGCTGAAAAAGAAGTTCCGATTGAGCAGGTCAAAGTTGAAGATATATTTGTTGTTAAGGCAGGGGAGAGGATCCCTGTCGACGGTGTTATTGTCGAAGGTAGCAGCGCGATTGATGAATCATCTCTTACGGGAGAAAGTATTCCGGTTGATAAGAATGTCGGAGAAGATGTATTTGCTGCAACAATAAATTCATCCGGTTATCTTAAATGTAAGGCTACAAGAGTAGGAAAAGATACAACTCTTTCACAGATCATCACAATGGTAAGTGATGCGGCCGCAACGAAAGCTCCTATTGCAAAGCTTGCGGACAAAGTATCCGGCGTTTTTGTTCCTGTAGTTATGTGTATAGCCCTGGTTACAATAATGTCATGGCTTATAGTGGGAGCAAGTTTTGGTTATGCGCTTGCCAGAGGAGTTGCGGTACTTGTAATAAGCTGCCCGTGTGCACTTGGTCTTGCGACTCCGGTTGCGGTAATGGTCGGAAACGGTGTCGGAGCAAAGAACGGCATTCTTTTTAAAACTGCCGCAACACTTGAAAATGCAGGTAAATGTAATATCGTGATCCTTGATAAAACAGGAACCATCACAAAGGGTGAACCTGTTGTTACCGATGTATTTCTGGCTGAAGCAATCACTGAGAGCGGTTACTCGGCAGAAAAAAATCTTAACGCTGAGCTTGAGTTTGTCAGACTTGCAGGAATACTTGAGTCAAAAAGCAATCATCCTCTTGCAAGGGCGGTGGCAACTCATGCTGTAAATCTCTGTGCGGATATGGATGTTCCCGTGGATGATTTCAGCGAGATCTCGGGTAACGGACTTGAGGGAACTATTGAAGGTGCCGTAATCAGATGCGGTAATCTTGATTTTATTTCCAAATATGCGAACATTCCCGAGGAAGTTTCAAAGAGAGCATATGGATTGTCCATCAGAGGAAAGACACCGCTGTTTTTTGCAAAAGATAATATTTTTGTGGGAATCATTGCAGTTGCGGATACAATCAAAGATGACTCGGCTCAGGCAATCGAAGAGCTCAAGAATATGGGCATACGAGTTGTCATGATGACGGGTGACAATGAAAATACTGCGCGAGCAATCGCTGCAAAAGCAGGTATCAACGAGGTTTACGCAGGCGTCCTTCCGGGTGGCAAAAAAGATATTGCCGATGAACTCATGAAACAGGGAAAAGTTGTTATGGTCGGCGACGGAATTAACGACGCTCCGGCACTTACGGCTGCGGATGTCGGAATTGCCATCGGCGCGGGAACTGATGTTGCCGTAGATGCTGCAGATATCGTTCTTATGAGAAACAGTCTTCTTGATGTTTCCGGTGCGATAAGATTGTCAAAAGGAACTCTTGCAAATATACGTAGGAATCTTTTCTGGGCATTTATTTATAATGTGATAGGTATACCGATCGCAGCGGGCTGCTTTATAGAACTTTTCGGTCTTAAATTAAGTCCTATGTTCGGAGCCGCCGCAATGAGTTTATCAAGCTTCTTTGTTGTTACTAATGCTCTGGGACTCAATCTTTTTGATATAAGAGACGCATCAAAAGACAAGAAGATGTACAATAAGAGCAAAGTTCGCAAAAAAACTGATGAAGATGAAGATCCCGATAATGAGATAATCGTTTCGTCTCTTTCTAAAGCGGAGGAAATTAATATGACAAAGACAATCAGTATTGAAGGAATGATGTGTAATCACTGCGAAAATACCGTAAAAGCAGCGCTTGAAGCGGTCGAAGGTGTTACTGAAGCTGTTGTAAGCCATGAGAAAAATACTGCGGTCGTAACGCTTAACCTTGATGTTTCCGATGATATCCTCAAGAAAGCAATTGAGGAGAAGGATTATAAGGTTATTGAGATAAAATAATGGATATTTGAATAGGTAAAATATGTAGTGTTTGTGTGGGTGCAACGTGATGTTGCACCCGCTTTTTGCTTGCAAAATGTCATAATAGATGTCGCAATAAATGGCGTAATAAAAGATTGGATAATCAAGATAAATCAATTATAATAAAATTCGTTGAACAAATTATTGGAGAGGATGATAGATAAGTGGGAAAAAATATTAAGATAAAATATTTCAATGATAAGCTTGAAAAGCTTACATATATCGACGGAAAGTCAGATTGGATCGATCTTAGGAGTGCCGAGGATGTAGATCTTAAGGAAGGAGAATTTCATCTAGTTCCTCTTGGAGTTGCGATGGAGATTCCTGAAGGCTATGAAGCACATATCGTTCCGAGAAGTTCTACTTTCAAGAACTTTGGCGTTGTGCAGACCAATCACATGGGTGTTGTCGATCATTCATACTGCGGGGATAACGATCAGTGGTTTATGCCCGTAATTGCAATGAGAGATACACATATCGGATTCAATGACAGAATCTGCCAGTTCAGGATCATGGAGAATCAGCCCGCGATTGTATTTGATGAATGTGACCATCTTGAAGGCGCCGACAGAGGCGGATTTGGATCAACGGGTAAAAAATAATATAAACGATCTGTTTTTTTCATTAAGGCATTAAGGCTTTATTTTCGCCATCTATTGAAAAAAAGATATTGTATGCTACAATAATAAATCGTTTGGATGCGCAAATACACTTTTTTAAATGTATTTGACCAGAAAATACAATAAAATAATTCATAAAGAATATCGAGGTTAAATATGGCAAAGATTCGTACAAGATATGCACCGAGCCCAACAGGTCGTATGCACGTCGGAAACTTAAGAACAGCTCTTTATGCTTATCTTATCACAAAGCATGAGGGCGGCGATTATATTCTAAGAATTGAAGATACAGACCAGGAGCGTTTTGTTGAAGGCGCTACGGAGATTATCTATAGAACTCTCAAGGAAACGGGACTTATCCATGATGAAGGTCCGGATGTGGGCGGAGAAGTAGGCCCTTACGTTCAGAGTGAGAGACAGAAAGCCGGAATCTACATGACTTATGCAAAAGAGCTTGTAGAAAAAGGCGAAGCATATTATTGCTTCTGCGATCAGGAGAGACTTGCTTCACTTGTTCAGGTTGTTGAAGGTAAAGAAATCAGTGTTTATGACAAGCATTGTCTTTCTCTTTCAAAAGAAGAAGTCGAGAAGAATCTTGCTGAGGGAAAGCCTTTTGTTATAAGACAGAACAATCCGACAGAAGGAACAACAACTTTCCATGACGAGCTCTACGGAGATGTAACAGTTGATAACAAAGAGCTCGATGATATGATCCTTATTAAGTCTGACGGATATCCGACTTACAATTTTGCTAACGTTGTTGATGATCATCTCATGGGAATCACTCATGTTGTAAGAGGTAATGAGTATATTTCATCATCACCTAAGTACAACAGACTTTATGATGCATTTGGATGGGAGATTCCCAAGTACATACATTGTCCTCTTATCACTGATGAGGAGCACAAAAAGCTCTCTAAGAGAAGCGGACATTCTTCATTTGAAGATCTTATCGAGCAGGGATTCCTTCCCGAGGCAGTTGTAAACTTCGTTGCACTCCTTGGCTGGTCTCCCGATGATAACAATGAGATTATGAGCCTTCAGGAGCTTATTGAGAAATTTGATTATAAGCGTATCAATAAGTCCCCTGCCGTATTTGACTATACCAAGCTGAAATGGATGAATGGCGAGTATCTTAAGAAGATGGACGAGGACAAGTTCTTTGAGACAGCCAAGTCCTATATCGTCGATGCTCTTAAGGAAGAGGGCGACAGCGTGATTTCTTCCGATGATGACAAGCTTAAGAAGATTTCAAATATGGTAAAGACTCGTATTGAGATCTGGCCTGACATTGCCGATATGGTCAAGTTCTTTGCAAAGCTTCCCGAGTATGATACGGCTATCTATACTCATAAGAAGATGAAGACCAACGAAGAGACATCACTTAAGGTGTTAAAAGAGGTACTTCCCATTCTTGAAGCACACGATGATTATACAAATGATGCTCTTTACGCACTTCTTTCCAATTACATCAAGGATAATGAGTACAAGAACGGTTTTGTTCTCTGGCCTGTAAGAATCGCTGTTTCGGGAAAAGAGATGACTCCTTGCGGAGCTACTGAGCTTATGGAAGTCATAGGCAAAGAAGAGACAATCAGCAGAATTAAAAAAGGAATTGAATTACTTGAGAAATAATAACGTTTACCCATCTTTGGTTGACGTTAAAGTAAATGCCGCTCAAGAGGAAGCAATAACTCATAAAGACGGCCCTGCAATGGTACTTGCGGGGCCGGGAAGCGGCAAAACTTTTGTGATAGTTCAAAGGCTTAAGTTTTTAATCGAAGAATATGATGTTCCTCCTTCTTCGATTCTTGTTATAACGTTTACCAAAGCTGCTGCCATTGAGATGCAGCAAAGATTTTTAAAGATCACGGATAGTTCATATCCTGAGGTTTCGTTCGGAACCTTCCATTCACTTTTTTACAACATACTAAGAGAAAACAGTAAAGCGGCCGGCTTCTACAACAAAATTGAGATAGCGGACGAGCTTTTTAAATACAAGCTGGTAAAAGATATTCTCATTAATGCGCTCAAAAACAGCAGGGAGAATTTGAATAAGCTTTCTATCCTTGATGAAAATGAGATTGTAAAAGATATTACGTCTGAGATTTCAAGGATAAAAAACGCGGGACTCTCGCCTGATTCCGTCTCGGATTCTGTTCCGTATAAAGATTATTTCAAGGTGATATTTGAAAAATATAATAACAGTCTAAAATCCTTTGGGAAAATCGATTTCGACGATATGTCTCTTATATGTGCGCAGATTTTTGAGAGCAGAAAAGAAATTGCGCAACTTTATAAAGAAAGATATAAGTACATCCTTATTGATGAATATCAGGATATCAATGAGATGCAGCAAAAAAATATCGAGTCGATCCTGAACGGGGATCAAAATCTTTTTGTTGTAGGCGATGACGATCAGGCTATATACGGATTTCGCGGCGCAAAACCGGGAATTATGATGGAATTTGAAAAGCGCATGAAAAGAGAGGTTCATATAGTAAATCTTTCCGTAAATTACAGGTGTGGCAAGTCTATTTTGGATAATGCGAGTTTGGTCATAGCTGAAAATGAGATGCGATTTAAGAAGAAAATCGTATCCGGAACAGGAACAAACGGATATGTCATAGCAAGAAGATACAGGACAAAAGAAGAACAATATGAAGCGATGAGCGTGTTTCTTAGCGGACAGAGTAAATTAAATGACATCGGTATCTTATGCAGGACCAATTCGGAGTGTAAGACGATTGCGTCATTTTTAAAACAAAAAGGCATAAAGAGCAACATCGAAAACACGGATGATATGACGCTTTATGACGATGAGGGAGTTATTCTGTGTGGCTGTTATCTTTCTTTTGCGTGCATCGAAAGCTCGAGGGCGCTCTTTTATAAGATTATGAACAAGCCTCTTCGCTATATATCAAGAGAAAGCGCTATGAAGGAAATAGTCAGGAAAGAAGATGTCTTAGCTTTTTATCAAGGAAACAGGGACAGAAGTAAGGTTGTAAATAAGCTGTTTCATGAGATTTCGATGATATCAAAGATGCGACCGGCGTTGTCTGTCAGGTTTATCAGGAAAGAGATCGGGTTAGATAAGCTTTATCCAAACAGTAAAAAGAAATTGGATTTGTTTGAAGATATGGCAAAAAAATATGCAGATACTAAGGCGTTTATAAGATTTTTTAATGAAGAAAAAGAAAACTACGCTGTTATAAACAAAATAAATGGGAAACATAGCAAAACAGGAGACACAATAAATATAATTACACTCCATGGCTCAAAAGGCCTTGAATATAAATACGTATGGATTCCTGATCTAAACGAAGGAATAATCCCATCGCGAAGCGCCGTATCCGAATCAGGGAAAGAGGAAGAACGACGCATGCTTTATGTAGGAATGACCAGAGCTAAAGAGGCTTTGATAATGTCTTATGTATGTGGCACAAAAGAAAATGCCATGCTTCCTTCGAGGTTCCTTCGACCAATTAGAAAACTCTGGGAAAAGGAACCTAAAAAGTGATATTATTTAAGGAGAATATAAATGATAAAAAATGAAAAAATAGATGACGGAAATCATTTAAATAAGCGGCAAAACAGTTATGAAGTAAGTAGGATTATCGATAATCTTACACTTTTTGATGATGACATGATGTCATTGGTGTTTGATAAGAATATACCTGCAACAGAGCTTGTACTAAGGATTATATTAAAACGTGATATTATAGTAAAAAGCGTTGAAGGACAAGAAGAATATAAGAATCCACTTGTCGGTGGAAGAGACATTACTCTTGATATTCATGCAATTGATATTGATGGGGAAGAGATTGACATTGAAGTACAAGGAAAGGTCGTATTATTATGTGTGAAGCAGTGAAGAAATATGCAGAAGAGTGTAAAATCGAAGATAAGGCAATGACAACTCTTAATCTTATGAAGAATATGAAATGGACATTAGAGGAAACATTGGACAATATGGGAGTTTCGGATAAAAAAGAACGTGATGTTATAGCCAAGTTGCTTCAAGAATAAGGATATTTGGGGTATAAAAAACAGCAGATTATGTAAAAATCTGCTGCCTTTAAAAGGGTTAACATTCATATCAATTCTGATACCGATTCTCTTACAGATCTTCAGCATCTTCCTCGGGAATCTCAACAATCTCGTCAAATTCGACATCATCAAGATAGAGGTTGAATGCCTCGGCAACGGCATCATACTCGGCATCGTCTTCGATATAGCCAAGTTCGGGCTCTTCGTCCTCACCTTTATAGATGAATTCGTAGAACCATACGTTGCCATCGTTGTTCTGACCGTTTTTATCAAGCGGAAGAAGAACGATGTAATCTTTTGAATTAACTGTAAGAACTATGATGATGGCACATGTGACTGTTTTGTTGTCATCAAGTTCAATATCTACAGTCATCTGCTCGTCATTTTCAATTCTGGTATTCATTTCTGTTGCTACTTTGGAAAATTCCATAAAAATCCTCCTGAAAATCTTTGTCAATGGTTACCATGATTATAGCATACTTCGTGCATATAAAGACATTATGTGTTAAAATACTAGGGCTTATGTTGTTTGATACAATGACAGTAACTTTGAGCACAAATTTCGGAGAAAATATGACTTCAGCGTATAAGATTACTGATGAAAAGCCCTATCCACTCGGCTGCTATATTGATTATGACAAAAGTCTTGTTGTCAGAGCCGTGTTTAACGGCGGCTCCAAGCGCGGCATCACACTATACCGCGGCGGAAACAAGAAAAACGACGGCTTTGTTATTGAACTTCCTGCGGATTGTAAGCGCGGGAATATTTATTCTGCGAGAATATCCGGAATTAAGGACGTGGACAGCTATATAGAATATAACCTTTTTGAAGATGAGGAATACTTTTGCGATCCGTACGCAAAGCTTGTCATAGGACTTGAGAAGTTCGGAGCGGAAGTTGAGGATTCAGATATAAGGGCAAAACTTGACAATAAGTCGCTTAGATCCGATTCATCGTCTTGCTTTGACTGGGGAAAGAGTAAAGCTCCTCAGATACCGTATGAAGACAGCTTTATTTATCTTATGCATGTAAGAGGCTTTACAAAGAGCTCTTCAAGCGGTCTTCCGGCTGATGTAAGAGGTACTTTTTCCGGAATAATAAAAAAGCTTGATTACCTTAAATCTCTTGGTGTTACATGCATTGAACTTATGCCTGTATATGAGATGAATGAGCTTCAGGATTCGGAGAAAAGAAGCGGGATTCACAGCGCTATCAAGAGTGCGAAAGCACTTAAAGGAAGCGATGTCATCTTTTCCAGAAACGGAAATATAACCAACAAGGGAAGCCTTGATCATAAAGTTAATTTCTGGGGATATAAAAAAGGTTATTATTTTGCGCCGAGGACTTCGTATTGCGTGGATCCGTCAAATGCGGAAAATGAAGTTAAGAGCTTTATAAAGACAATGCATGAAAACGGTATCGAGGTTGTTCTTCAGTTTTATTTTGAAGCCGATGAAAGTGAGAGCATCATAATAGATGCACTGCGATATTGGAGATGTACGTACAGAGTTGACGGCTTCCATGTAAAAGGGGCAAGGCTCCCTCTTCGAAATATTGCAAAAGATCCGCTGTTTGCCGATGTTAAGATATGGCATGAGTGGTTTGATTACGGTGACATATACGGCGGAAAGCCTGTTAAAAAGCGATTCCTTGCCGAATATAACAATACATTTTTGAATTCTTCGAGAAAGTTCTTAAAAAGCGATGACAATACTGCCGGCGATTTCCTGAAAGCAATGATAGCAAACGGGTGTGACCACGGTATTGTAAATTATATCTGCAACTACGAAGGATTCAGGCTTGCCGACCTTGTTTCTTTTGAACATAAGAGAAATGAGGAGAACGGCGAGAATAACAAGGACGGAACAGACGAAAATTACAGCTGGAATTGCGGGATTGAGGGCAGAACAAGGAAAAAGAGTATTCTCGATCTCAGAAACAGACAGATAAAGAATATTCTCACAATGCTTATTCTGGCGCAGGGAACCCCGATGATATTCAGCGGAGACGAATTCGGAAATTCGCAAGGCGGCAACAACAATCCGTATTGTCAGGATAATGAGACGGGATGGGTTGACTGGAAAGCACTTGATAAAAACGGAGATATTCTTGAATATGTAAAATATTTGATGGGTGTAAGAAGAGCACATATCATGTTCAGAGAACCCGCTCCTTTTAAGCTTATGGACTATATCTCCTGCGGATATCCCGATTTTTCGTGTCACGGAAGAGATGCATGGAGACCTGATTTCACAGCGCAAAGCCATGTTCTCGGACTTCTTTATTGCGGGCTTTATGATAAAAAGTCCGATGATAAATCATTTGTATATGTGTGCTACAATATGTGCTGGAATAAATCGGAGATAGCTCTTCCAAAGCTTCCGGACGGGGATTCGTGGAAACTCATATCCGATACCGCATATACGGAACAAGGCACAGGCGCGCCTTCCGAAAAAAGAGCTTCAGACCCTGACAAAGTTACACTTACAGAGCGTTCTGTCAGGATATATCAAAGCTTTAAAAATATAAAAGAAAATAAAAGGAAAAGTAGTAAAAAGAAATGAATAAACCGGATGTAATTGAAAAATTTTTAAAATATGTGAAGGTAGATACTCAGTCGGATCCTGATTCCGGAACATCGCCTTCTACCATGAAGCAGCATGATCTTGCGAAAATCTTAAGAGATGAGCTCATTGGCATAGGGGCTTCCGACGTCTATTATGATGAAGAGCACTGCTATGTATATGCTTCGATCCCGTCTAATATTGATGATGGTAAAAAGAGATATAAAATGGGGTTTGTCGCGCACATGGATACATCCGATGAAGTCAGCGGAAAAGACGTTAATCCCAGAATAGTTGACAATTATGAGGGCAGTGACATCTGCCTATCAAAAGATGGAAAAGTTGTTCTTTCGCCAAAGGATTTTCCCGAGCTTTTAAATCATATCGGTGAAGATCTCATTGTCACGGACGGAACGACTCTTCTCGGCGCGGATGACAAGGCCGGTGTTTCTGAGATCATGACGATGGCGGAGACTCTTTTGTCAAATCCCGAGATCAAACATGGTGAGATAAAGATTGCGTTTACTCCGGATGAAGAAATAGGCGAGGGAACGGCTTATTTTGATATAGAAAGATTTGGTGCAGACTTTGCTTATACCGTTGACGGCGGTAAACTTGGAGAACTTGAATATGAGAATTTCAATGCTGCGGGCGGAACTGTAAAAGTTCACGGAAGAAGCGTTCACCCCGGTGATGCCAAGAATAAGATGATAAATGCGGCTCTTATCTGCTATGAGTTTCATTCAATGCTTCCTGTTTTCCAGAACCCCATGTATACCGAGAAAAGAGAAGGTTTCTTCCATTTGACAGGTGTAAACGGCGGAACGGAAAATGCAGAAGCGACATATATCATAAGAGATCACGACGAGAAGCTTTTTGAAGAAAAGAAAAAACTCTTTAAAGAAGCTGCAGATTATCTTAACAAGAAGTACGGAGAAGGAACCGTTGAAGTTAATGTCAAAGATCAGTATTTTAATATGATCGAAAAGATACGCCCACATATGCATCTTGTTGACAATGTAAAGAAGGTGATGGAAGAACTTGGAGTAACGCCGATAGATTCACCTATCAGAGGCGGTACAGACGGAGCTTCTCTTTCATACAAGGGACTTCCGTGCCCGAACCTGTGCACCGGCGGATATAATTATCACGGCAAGTATGAGTATGCTTCAATACAGGAAATGCGCAAGGTTGTAGATATTCTTTTGGGAATTGTAAAAGTATACGGAGAAGATTTTTAATGGCTATTGAGAATACAAAAAATATCAGCATATTAAACGCCAACAGGCAGGATGTTGCCGATGAAGAGAGCGTAAGACAGCTTGAATATATAGAAAAAGCCAAAGCTCAGGTTTCTTTTTTGGAAAAAGAGCTCGGAAGAAAATTAACGGCTTGTGTTACCACATTCGGATGTCAGATGAATGCAAGGGATTCCGAAAAACTCCTTGCTACACTTAAGCTTGTGGGATATGAGGAGACTGAATCGGAAGATGCAGATTTTGTCATCTACAACACATGTACCGTTAGGGACAACGCGGATCAGAGAGTTCTCGGAAGACTTGGTCAGTGCAGCAATTTTAAAAAGAACAATCCGCATATGAAAATTGCCATCTGCGGATGTATGATGCAGGAAGATTCATCCGTTGAGAAGATCAAAAAGAGCTACAGATTTGTAGATCTTATTTTCGGAACGCATAACATTTATAAGTTTGCGGAGCTTTTATACAGATCGCTTAATTCCGACAAAATGATAATCGATATCTGGAAAGAGACCGACAAGATTGTTGAGGATCTTCCCGTTCTTCGTAAGTATTCATTTAAGTCGGGCGTAAATATTATGTTTGGCTGCAATAATTTCTGCACATATTGTATTGTTCCTTATGTAAGAGGCCGTGAAAGAAGCAGAAGCCCCAAAGATATCATCAGAGAGTGCGAAAAGCTTGCCGCTGACGGTGTTAAGGAAATCATGCTTCTTGGACAGAATGTCAATTCATACGGAAATGATTTCAAGGACGGAAATCCGGATAAGATTTCTTTTGCCAAGCTTATTGACGAAGTCACAAAGGTTGAAGGCATAGAAAGAGTAAGATTTATGACGCCTCATCCCAAGGATTTTTCCGATGAGCTCATAGATGTTATTGCAAATAACAAAAAAATCGCAAGACATATTCATCTTCCTCTTCAGTCGGGAAATACCGAGATCTTGAGGAGAATGAACAGAAAGTACACCAAAGAAGATTATCTTAATCTTGTCGATAAGATCAGAACAAAGCTTCCTGATGTGGCGATCACAACAGATATCATCGTCGGATTTCCCGGAGAAACGAAAGAGGATGTCGATGATACTATTGATGTTGTAAAAAAAGCAGCGTTTGACAACGCCTTTACTTTCATATATTCAAAGAGATCCGGCACACCTGCCGCAACTTTCGAAGATCAGGTGCCTGAAGATGTCGTTAAGGAGAATTTCGACAGGCTTCTTAAAGTCGTTCAGGATACGGCGAAAGAGCAGGCCTTTAAGTACAACGGACAGGTGCAGGAAGTTCTTGTTGAAAATGTAAACGATCACGATGAATCTCTTATGACGGGAAGAATGTCGAACAACACACTTGTACATTTCCCCGGAGACAGGGAACTTATCGGAAAGATGGTAAAGGTAAAGATTACTGAATGTCACGGCTTTTATTTCTTTGGAGAAATAGCTGAGTAACGGAGGGATTATACGTGGAGAATACCACGATGTATGAAAATGTAGATATAGAAAAAGTATCACCTATGATGCAGCATTATCTTCAGACAAAAAATGAGTACAAAGACTGCGTCTTGTTTTACAGACTTGGGGATTTCTACGAACTGTTTTTTGATGATGCAAAGACTGTTTCAAAAGAACTGGAACTTACGCTAACGGGTAAAGCGTGCGGACTTGAAGAAAGAGCTCCGATGTGCGGAGTGCCGTTCCATTCGGTAGATACTTATCTTACAAGACTTGTTTCAAAAGGATATAAAGTTGCTATCTGCGAACAGACTGAGGATCCAAAACAGGCTAAGGGCATTGTAAAAAGAGATGTGACAAGGATTGTCACTCCCGGAACCAACCTTAATATGCAGGCTCTTGAGGAAACCAGAAACAATTACCTCATGTGTATATTTTATGATTCTGAGTGCATAGGAATCTCTGTTGCGGATGTTACTACGGGTGATTATTATCTGACAGAAGTTTCTACGATAAAGGAAGCGTGTGACGAAATCGGAAAGTACATGCCTTCGGAACTTATCTGTAATGAAGCATTTACTTTTTCCGGAGTTTCGACAGATGACATAAAGAACAGACTCGGCGTATATATAAATCCTCTTGATGCAAGATATTATGATGAAGAAGATTGCAAAAAGGCACTTATTACGCATTTTAAGGTAAAATCATTGATAGGTCTCGGACTTGATGATTTTGGAAACGGAATTGTGGCTGCGGGAGCTCTTTTGCGGTATCTCATTGATATGCAAAAGACTGAGATAGCAAATATTACTCATATTTATCCGTATCTTACGAGTAAATATATGCTTCTTGATTCTTCGACAAGGCGAAATCTCGAACTTGTTGAAACAATGAGAGATAAGCAAAAAAGAGGAACGCTTCTCTGGGTACTTGATAAGACCAAGACTGCAATGGGTGCAAGAACGCTTCGAAGCTTTGTGGAACAGCCTCTTATCGAGAAAGAAGACATTTTATTAAGGCAAGGAGCGGTTGAAAAGCTTGTAAAAAATGTGGTCATAAGGGAAGAAATCAGAGAGTATCTGAATCCTGTGTACGACCTTGAAAGGCTTATGTCGAAGATCGTATTTAAGACGGCTAATCCGAGAGACCTTCTTGCATTTAGAAATTCTATCAGGATGATACCTGCGATAAAGACTTCTTTAATGGATGTTAAGGATGACAGCGAGCTTGCTTCACTTGAAGAGCGGCTAGATCCGCTTAGGGATATCTACGATCTTATCGATATGGCTATCGTAGAAGAACCGCCGCTTACAATAAAGGAGAGCGGAATAATCAAAGACGGCTTTGACAAAGATATCGATACATTCAGAGAGGCCGGAACAAACGGGAAGAGCTGGCTTGCACAGCTGGAGGATGAAGAAAAGGAAAAGACGGGGATAAAAAATCTTAAGATCAAATACAGCAATGTATTTGGTTATTCCTTTGAAGTTACCAATTCTTTCAAAGACAAAGTTCCCGATTATTTCATAAGAAAACAAACTCTTACAAATTGTGAGAGATATACGACTCCAAAATTAAAAGAGCTTGAAGATACAATTTTAAATGCTCAGGATAAGCTTAATAATCTTGAGTATGAGATGTTTTGTAAAATAAGAGATTCCATCGCTCTTGAAATAGACAGGATACAGGAAACGGCCAAAGCACTGGCGCTTCTTGATGTATATGCATCACTTGCCTATGTTGCCGAAAAGAATCATTATGTTAAGCCTTCAATAAACGAAAAGGGTGTGTTTAATATCAAAAACGGAAGACATCCCGTCGTTGAGCTTATGCTTGATTCTTCCGATATGTTTATTTCGAACGATACATATCTTGATAACAAAAAGCATTGCATCTCAATTATCACAGGTCCCAATATGGCGGGTAAATCCACATATATGAGACAGACGGCGCTTATATCACTTATGATGCAGATCGGAAGTTTCGTTCCTGCGGAAAAAGCCGATATATGCGTTGTTGACAGGATATTTACAAGAGTCGGTGCTTCCGATGACCTTGGCAGCGGTCAGTCTACATTCATGGTTGAGATGAATGAAGTTGCTAATATATTAAGGAATGCGACTCCAAATTCTCTTTTGATATTGGATGAGATCGGAAGGGGCACATCGACGTATGACGGTCTTGCCATAGCCTGGGCTGTTACCGAGCATATCAGTAACAGAAAGATTCTCGGTGCAAAGACTTTGTTTGCTACACATTATCACGAGCTCACAGAGCTTGAGGGCAAGATGGACAATGTAAATAACTACTGTATTGCCGTAAAAGAAAACGGCGATGATATTGTTTTTCTGAGAAAGATTGTAAAGGGTGGCGCCGATAAGAGCTACGGCATTCAGGTCGCAAAGCTCGCAGGTGTTCCCGATATGGTCATTGACAGGGCCAAGGAGATTGTAGCCGAACTTACGGACAATGATATCACAGGCAAAGTCCAGAGCATCGCGAAGGACAATAAGAGTGATAAAAAGGTCAAGGTTAAGCATTATGACGACGTTGATATGGATCAGATGTCACTGTTTGATACGGTAACCGATGAAGATGTGCTTAAGAGATTGCAGGAAATTGACATTACAACTCTTACGCCTATGGACGCTCTTAACACTTTGTACAAGCTTCAGAGCGATTTGAAAAACAGGTGGAAAAACTAAATGGCATTCATTAACGAACTCGACAAAAATACTATTGACCAGATTGCTGCAGGAGAAGTTGTTGAAAGACCTGCAAGTGTCGTAAAAGAACTTGTGGAAAATGCGATAGATTCGGGAGCTACGGCAATAACCGTTGAGATAAAAGGCGGCGGTATCGATATGATCCGCGTTACAGACAACGGCTCCGGAATTGAAAAAAGCGAAATAAGAAAAGCATTTAAAAGACATGCTACGAGTAAGCTTAAATCAATTGACGATCTTTTTAAGATCCATTCGCTCGGATTCAGAGGAGAGGCGCTTTCGAGTATTTCATCCGTTGCGCAGGTCGATCTGATAACAAAGACAAGGGAAGACCTTGTCGGGATCAGATACAGTATAAGCGGCGGTGAAGAAGTGTGTTTTGAAGAGATTGGAGCTCCTGACGGAACGTCTCTTATTGTGAGAAATCTTTTTTTCAACACACCTGCAAGAAAGAAGTTTCTTAAAACTCCGCAGACCGAGGCAAGTTATATCGGAGATGTCATGGAGCACCTTGCGCTTGATAATCCGACGATCTCGTTTCATTACATAAATAACAGAGACGATAAGTTCAATACATCGGGAAACGGAGATCTTAAAGAGATAATCTACAGGATTTACGGAAGGGATGTTTCGCTTAATCTTGTTCCGATAAATGTTACGGAAAGAGGCGTCACGCTTGAAGGATATCTCGGAGAACCTTCGATAAACAGATCCAACAGAAATTTCGAGATCTTTTTTGTAAACGGAAGATATGTAAAGGATAAGATCGTTTCCAAAGCTCTTGAAGAGGGATATAAGCAGTATCTTATGATGCATAAGTTCCCGTTTGCGGTCCTACATATCAGGATGGATCCCGCGATGGTAGATGTAAATGTGCATCCTGCCAAGCTGGAAGTTCGATTTGACAATCAGACCGCGCTTTATGAGATGATCAGGTCAAATGTTGAGAATACGCTTAGAAACCGTGAAATGATACCGGATGCGGTTATTGATGAAAAGAAGAAAGCTCCCGATGAAATCAAACCTGAGAAAGTCGACGTATTTTTTGACGACAGCAAGGGTGATTTAGGAAACTCGGAGAAAAACGAAATCAAGGTCGAAGCAAGCGAAAAGCCTGAAAAAAAGGAAGAGAAAAAGGAAAGTCCGGTTAAGAAGATTGCACCAGAACCGTTTGAAAAGCAGAGGTTTGTTGAGAATCTTGTAAAAGAAGACACTCCCGTTTATTCGAAAGATGCAAGCGGAGAAAACGTAAAAATAAGTGATAACAATAAATCCGCTGTCTGGACAAGGATTTTTGGAGACCTTGAAGGAAAGCAGGCGGAAAAAGCTGAGCATCCTTCACCTATAATAAAGCCTTCGGAAGCTATTATAGTTGAAAAACCCGTACAGCTTGATCTTTTCGAAGAAAAGGTTCTTAGCAAAGACAATGTCAAAGAGTATGAGATACTCGGTCAGATCTTTGGAACATACTGGATTATCGGTTACAAAGATAAGATGCTTCTTGTGGATCAGCATGCTGCTCATGAAAAAGTAAACTATGAGCGTATGATAAAGAGATATAAATCGGGTGAACTTCTTTCTCAGATGGTAAATCCGCCTGTTATTATCACTTTGGCTTCCGCGGAAGAAGAACTATTCCTTCGCTACAGACAGTATTTTGAGAAGATTGGTTTTAATATCGAGAACTTTGGCGGGCATGAGTACGCAATGAGAGCAATTCCGGTAGATCTGTACGGATGCAATGATGAGAAAGACATGTTTATCAAGATTTTGGATGAACTGTCACATGAGACCAATCTAGACAGGACTCCGGATGTGATAAATTATAAGATCGCGAGCATGGCGTGCAAGGCTTCCGTTAAGGGAAATACCAAGATGTCACGAGCTGAGATGGAAGCTCTTTTGGATGAACTTCTTACTCTTGACAATCCTTACAATTGCCCACACGGTAGACCTACGATCATATCGATGACAAAGTATGAGATTGATAAGAAATTTAAACGAGTTGTGGAATGAATAAACAGAAGCTGATTGTTTTAACGGGACCTACAGCGGTAGGAAAATCCAAATTATCAATAGAGCTTGCCGGAAAGATAGGCGGAGAGATAATCTCCGCTGATTCTATGCAGGTCTATAAATATATGAATATCGGCACGGACAAGATCACAAAAGAGAAAATGGGAGGTATTCCTCACCATTTAATCGACTTTCTGGATCCCAAAGAGGACTTTAATGTCTTTATGTTCCAGAAACTTGTGAAAGAAGCTGTTTTAGATATTTCGTCAAGAGGGAAGATACCGATACTCGTCGGAGGGACGGGCTTTTATATTCAGGCGGTTCTTTATGACATCGATTTTACGGAGACGGATGAAGACAACAGTATAAGGCGAGAGCTTGAAGAAAGAGTTCGCATTGAAGGGACTTCCGGGATTTATGAAGAGCTTAAAAGTGTCGATCCCGAGTCGGCTCTTTTGATCCATGAAAATAATTCCAAAAGGGTTATTCGTGCTCTTGAGTATTATATGAAGACCGGACGCAAGATTTCCGAGCATAACAAGGAGCAGAGTGAAAAAGTATCACCGTATGATTTTTATTACTTTGTGCTTACGGATGACAGGGAAGTTCTCTATTCAAGGATAGATAAAAGAGTTGATGATATGATAAAGAACGGTCTTGTCGATGAAGTTAAGGCTCTCGGAAGGATGAACATACCAAAGACTGCAACATCTATGCAGAGCCTCGGGTACAGGGAGATATTCGGCTATCTTGACGGCGAATACGACCTTGAAAGAGCGATATATCTGATAAAGAGAAACACAAGGCATTTTGCGAAGAGGCAGCTCACATGGTTTCGAAGAGAAAAGGAAGTTCGCTGGATAGACAAATCGGCATTTAACAGAGACGATAATCTCGTTTTGAAAGAAATACTAAGGATATATGAAAATGAGTGAATTAAATCAGACAATAGACAAGTTATATGATGAGTTCGGCATCTCAGAGAAGGTGCACAGATTCGGAGAAATTATTATTGAGGAGCTCGCGGAGAGATTTAAGAAGATTGATGAGACTGCTGAGTATAATCAGCTCAAGGTTCTTAAAGCTATGCAGGACAATAAGGTAAGTGAAGCATGTCTTATGGGAACAACGGGTTACGGATACAACGATATCGGAAGGGAAAAGCTGGAAGCTGTTTATGCATCAGTGTTTCACACCGAGGATGCGCTTGTTCGTCCGCAGATAACATGCGGAACTCATGCGCTTGCACTTGCTCTTATGAGTAATTTAAGACCCGGTGACATGCTTTTTTCTCCTGTAGGAAAGCCTTACGATACACTTGAAGAAGTTATCGGAATAAGAAAATCAAAGGGCTCTCTTGCAGAGTATGGAATCACATATTCACAGGTGGATCTTCTTTCTGACGGAAGTTTTGATTATGACAATATCAAAAAGGTTCTTGAAGAGAACGAGAACATAAAACTTGTTACCATACAGAGGTCAAAGGGATATCAGACAAGACCGACTCTTTCCGTATCGAGAATAGGAGAGCTTATTGCATTTATTAAGGGCATAAAGAGTGATGTTATATGCATGGTTGATAATTGCTACGGAGAATTTGTTGAGAGGATCGAGCCTACAGATGTCGGTGCCGATATGGTAGTCGGATCTCTTATTAAGAATCCGGGAGGCGGACTTGCTCCGATCGGCGGATATATTGCGGGTAAAAAAGAATGTGTTGAAAATGCGGCATTTAGGCTTACTTCCCCCGGACTTGGTAAAGAAGTCGGTGCTTCGCTCGGAATACTTCCTTCTTTCTATCAGGGATTGTTCCTTGCACCTACCGTGACCGCAAGTGCTTTAAAGGGCGCTATTTTTGCCGCCAACATTTATGAAAAGTTTGGATTCTCGGTTTGTCCCGACAGCAAAGAAGAAAGGCACGACATTATACAGGCTGTTACATTTGGAAAGCCTGAGGGCGTTATAGAATTTTGCAAGGGGGTACAGGCTGCGGCTCCCGTTGATTCATTTGTAACTCCCGAACCATGGGATATGCCCGGTTATGATTCGCAGGTAATAATGGCTGCAGGAGCCTTCGTTTCAGGCTCTTCAATAGAACTTTCGGCAGACGGACCGATTAAAGAGCCTTACTCTGTTTTCTTCCAGGGAGGCCTTACATGGCCGCACGCCAAGATTGGCATACTAAAGACTTTGCAAAATCTTGTAGATGCAGGCCTTATCTTGTGCTAAACTAATAGCTGTATGATTTTGATTCATTCTGATCGCCCGGAAGCTAGTCAGGAGGAATCACATGAAGCAATCAGATATCTCTTTTAAAGAGCACAGAACATATGAGGATCAGCTTCCCTATGAGCGCTTTTTAAAGTCAGGTCCGGAAAGTCTGACCGATGCCGAACTTCTTGCGATTATAATACGAACAGGAAGCAGCAGTGCATCTCCGGTTGATATAGCAAAGAAAGTTATGGCAATGGGTAGAGGAAAAGAGAAAGGGCTAAACAGTCTTTTCTGTGTTTCTGTTGAAGAACTTATGGAAGTTCACGGCATTGGGGAAGTGAAGGCGGTAAAACTTAAGTGTATTGCTGAGCTTGCAAAGAGAATGTCTTGCCAGAAAGCGGATATCGGACTTTTATGCAACGATCCGTCTATGGTTGCGGAATATTTTATGGAAAAGCTAAGGCATGAAGAATCCGAGAGGGTCTTTTTACTTTGTCTTAACAACAGATTGAAGCTTGTCCGCGAAGTTCTTTTGTCCATGGGGACTGTCAATTCAGCCTCATTATCACCGAGAGATGTTTTTATTCATGCTCTTAAAACAGGAGCTTCAAATCTGATATTGGTGCACAATCATCCGGGAGGAGATCCGTCTCCGAGCAGATCGGATGTTTTGATAACCAATAAGATCAGAGAATCGGGGGCAATGCTTGATATCAATTTAAGGGATCATATAATTATAGGAGATCGCTCATATTACAGCTTTGAAGAAAAAGGGCTGTTATGGCAATAAGGAGGACGTTTTGAGTAACATATTTGGAATCGATCTTGGAACCAGCAACATTAAAATTTACAACAGAGATGAGGACGGGCTTTTCGTTGAGAAGAACATGATCGCCATCGAAAACAAGACAAGAGTTTTTGCGTATGGTAATTCTGCATACGAAATGTATGAGAAAGCTCCCGATAAGATTCAGATCACATATCCTCTTAGCAGTGGTGTTATTGCTGATATCGAACACATGGAAGCTCTCGTAAAGCTTTTTTTGACAGATCAGATGAAGGGGTCGGTTAAGCCTTGTGAAGTTTATATTGCAGTTCCCAGGGATGTTACGGAAGTAGAAAGACGTGCCTTCCACGATCTTATAAATGATGCCGGAATTAAAGCCAAGAAGATCATGATGGTTAAGAAGCCTTTGGCTGACGGCCTCGGAATGAATGTTGACGTTATGAATTCACAGGGTGTACTTGTTGTTGACGTCGGATATGACACAACAGAGATCTCAATTCTTTCACTCAGAGGAATCGTTGTCAGCAAACTTATCAAAGTCGGCGGAAAGAAGTTCGACGAGGCGATAAGAACCGTTATCCGTAAGGAATTTGGTCTTCTTATTGGTGAAAAAACATCGGAAACTGTAAAAATGTCACTTAAGGATCTTGAAAAAGAGGGTAAGGATGCAGTCGTTTACGGAAGAGATATCGTAACAGGTCTTCCCGTAGAGAGAATGATCCCTACAGATCTTCTCAATCAGGCTCTTATTGAGAGCTTTGACGTAATCCTTGATAATATTAAAGCCACACTTGAGAGAACTCCTCCGGAACTTGCGGCAGATATCTTCAAGCACGGACTTTACCTTACAGGTGGTGCTTCTCAGATTTGCCACCTTGCACAGAGACTTTCAAACGGTGTAGGCCTTAATGTTAATCTTGCCGAGAACCCGATTGGTTCTGTTGCCCTTGGTCTTTCTAAGATTATTAAAGATGACCAGTACAAGGTTCTTGCTTATGGAATCGAAGAGGATAAATAATGAGCCCTGTTATTAGGAGAAACGGAGAAGAGTTTACTGTCCCCAGTAAATATCTTCTCTCTATTTTAACTGCATTATGTATTGTTCTTATGCTGATAACGTTTAATGCAGACAAAATCAATGCAGGTCCGCTTGAAGGACCGATAAATGCTTTTGCAAGTGTCTTTATGATGCCGCTTCAAAGAGGCATCACGACTGTCGGAACCAAGATTAAAAATACCGCCGACAGATTGTCTGAAATCTCAAGACTTCTTGACGAGAACGAGAGACTTAAAGCAAAAGTAGATGAGCTTACAATTGAAAACAGCAAGTTGCAGCAGGATAAATACGAACTTATAGAATTGCGTGAACTTAAAGAACTCGATGATCAGTATAAGTTTGATACGGTTGCTGCTAAGGTTGTAGCTAAAGAACCCGGTAAATGTAAATGGTATGACTCCTTTATTATCAACAAGGGAGAAGATGACGGACTTGAAGTTGATATGAATATTCTTGCCGATGGTGGACTTGTCGGACGTATTATCAAATTGGGTCCTGACTGGGCTCAGGTTCGTACGATTATTCAGGATGACAATAATGTAACCGGAACAGTATTGAGCCTTAAGAAAAATCTTAATGTTTCAGGTAACCTTAAAGAGTACGACTACAGTGGAAATATTACTTTTTCAAGATTTAAAGACGATAAAATTGCGCTTGGAGATTCTGTAGTTACATCAAGCATCAGTGAAAAATATATTCCGGGTGTTTTGATCGGTAATATTTCGGGTATAGAGAATGAGCCCGACAATACAAAAAAAGGAACAATTACGCCCGCTGTTGATTTTGAGCATTTGGACATAGTGCTTGTTGTCAAGAATCCTAAACCATTTAAACAAAAATAAAAACAGATGAGTATAAGAAGATTATTAGTAAATTTTTTATTGTCGATATTGACGTTTGCAGTGCAGATTTCAGTTTTTAACAGAGTATTGGATTTCGGAGGTGTCACTCCGGATCTTATGCTTGTTTTTGTGACCTCTGTTGCCTTTTTGCGAGGAGAAAAACCGGGACTTATGACCGGTTTTTTTGGTGGTTTATTGATTGATATATTTTTCGGTCACCTCGGGTTTTATGCACTTATCTATATGTATCTCGGATTCCTTGTGGGAAAACTGAACGAGGTCTTTTATTCTCAGAATATTGCAATTCCCATCACGATAATATCTGTTTCTGATTTTATCTATAATTTTGTATGTTATGTTTTGCTGCTCTTGTTCAGAAAGCAATTTGACATCGGTTATTATATGATGAACACGATAATACCGGGAGTTGTCTATACGGCGCTTGTTTCGATTTTCTATTATCCGGTCATCTTGAAGATACATGAATGGATTCTTGAGAAGGAACAAAGGAGCGAGAAAAAATTTGTTTGACGAGATTAAAGAGAAATTTATAAAGTTCATAACTTCAAGATCCGTAATGCTTGCAGGTGTAATTATTGCATTTGCATGTGTTTTGCTTGCCCGTTTGTTTTATTTGCAGATAATAATGGGAGATTATTACAAAGAAACAGCTATAAACGAAACAATCAAGGATAAGTATATCCCTGCACCTCGCGGATGCATCTATGACAGAAACAAGAATCTTCTTGCTCATGATGAGCGTGCGGATTCCGTAACAATTGAAGATGTATATCCCGATATGAAACTGACGGAAAAGAACCGTAAGATCAATGAAACATTACAGAAGACTATTGAGATTATCGAAGCCAACAATGATGAAATAGATTTTGATTTTGATATCGTGAGAGATGTTTCGGGAAAATATATTTTTAAGCCGGAGAATGAATCGGATATCCTTAAGTTCCTTAGGGATGCTTATGGAAGAACTTCCGTAAAGGAGCTTAAACCCGAAGAAAAAGTAAAGACAGCTAAACAGGTAGTTGAAGATCTTTGCTATAGCTTCAGTATCGGAGATTATACGGATCCTCAAAATAAGAGCAGAGAAACATTTGAGGCTATGAAGGGGTATTCGCCCGAAATTGGATTTAAGATACTGGTTATCAGATATAGAATGGCTAAACAGGGCTTTCAGAATTATCTTGCTACCACTATTGCTTCGAAGGTTTCGGAAGAAACCGCCGCTGCAATTTTGGAGAGTAAAGATCAACTTGAGGGTGTTGATATTACAAGCAGCTATGTAAGAATGTATGATGATGATTTCTTCTGCTTTTCACCCATTCTTGGTTATACGGGAAAAATATCTGTCTCGGAGCTTGATGAATTTAATAAAGCAGCAGGCGATGAAATGGAAGATAATAAAAAAGGCTTATTTGCCAAAAACGGTTCTGACGATGATGAAGAACAAAAATATGATCTGAATGATATTGTCGGAAAATCAGGTATTGAAAAGTCGCTTGAAAGTGAACTTCAGGGAACAAAAGGAAAAGATACCATTCACGTTGACAAAACAGGACATATTCTTGAAGTAAGTGACAGTGTTGCTCCTGTCGCAGGTCATGATGTGTATCTTACCATCGATAAAGAACTTACCAAGGGATGTTATAAGATTCTTGAAAAAAATCTTGCAACCATCCTTCTTGATAAGCTTAAAGATTCAAAACGCGGTCCTGTTTTCGACGAGAAGCCCAGTGCAAATCAGATGTGGCTTCCCATATATGACGCATATATAAATCTTTTTGTGAATGATATTATAGATATTTCTAAATTCAAGAACGCAGATGCACAGGAAAACGAAAAGGCTTTGTATGCAGCATTTGTTCCAAAGAAAAAAGAAACAATCGCTGCAATCAAGGATGAACTTTTGAATAAGAAAACTCCTAAAAATCAGCTTCCTGAAGAGTATCAGGAATATATGGATCATATTCTGGATATCTTAAGGGATAAGAATTATCCGATAATTTCAGCCGATAAGGATGATGAAGATTTTGTTAAGATCAATAAGGAATGGAAAGCGGGAACTATTTCTCTTGCCCAGTATATTGACAGAGCGATAATAAACGAATGGGTTGACGCATCTAAGCTTGATATTGAGAATCTCTACGCTGATTCGGATGAAACTTACGCTGAGATTGTCAATTATATTGTCGCGGGAAAAGAAGGTAAGGGTGCCACAAAGCAGTACGGACTTAATAATGATCATGTATTTGATACTTATCTATATAAGCATATGCTTTATTCAGATACCATAACTCCAAGGCAGGTATGTAATGTTCTCTTGGAGCAGGGAATCATAAAAGCAGAAAATATTGATCCCGATGAACTTACAGTCTGGAAAAATGGCGGAGTGTCACCTTACGTATTTTTACGTAACAGGTTGGAAAAACTTGATATAACACCTGCACAGCTTGGTTTATATCCTTGTACAGGTTCCATGGTTATTACAGATGTACAGACAGGTGATATTCTGGCACTTGTATCGTACCCCGGTTATGACAACAATCGTCTGAGCGATGGAGATCCGGATTATCTGACAAGTCTTTTGATGGATAAGTCAAATGCTAAACCTATGTATAATCATGCTACTCTTGAAAAGACAGCGCCCGGATCTACATTTAAGATGGTAACCGCTACCGCGGGACTTATGGAAAATGTTATAACTACAACTTCAACCATTGGCTGTAGCGGAATTTTCAGTAAATCGGATCCTCAACATCCCGCAAAATGTTGGAAAGCAGGCGGACACGGTTCACTTAATGTTGTAGGTGGTATCAGAAATTCTTGTAACTGCTTTTTCTATGAGGTCGGTTATCGGTTGGGAACAAGTGGCAATAAATATGACAAGGATCTTGGTTGTGCCAAACTTGCAAAATATGCCGGAGAATATGGCCTGACAGATAAATCCGGAATAGAGATTGCCGAAGCGGAACCAGAAGTTGCCTCAGAGGATGCTGTCCGTGGTGCTATCGGACAGGATACAAATAACTATTCAACTGTTGGTCTTGCAAGATATATCACAACTGTTGCAAACCGCGGAAAATGTTTTGATCTTACATTGGTAGATAAGATTGCCCTTGATTCTTACGGCAAAATGAAAGATAACAGTGCAAAGGTCAGAAATCAGATAAATATGCCGCAGGCTTACTGGGATTTCATTCATCATGGAATGAGAGAAGTAGTAATGGATAAGCCTTATTACAGCGAGCTTTCAAATAAAGGATGCCCTGTTGCGGGTAAGACCGGAACGGCGGAAGAAGGATGGAATCCCAACCATTCGCTGTTTGTCTGTTATGCACCGTACAGTGATAAGAACGAGCAGCCTAAAATTGCGGTTGCTACCAGAGTTGCAAACGGATATACATCAAGTTATGCGGCCCAGATCACGGAAAAGGTTCTTGAATACTATTTTGAATATAAGACACTTGATGAAATTCTCGGCGGAGGAGAATCTCTTGTCGGAGGCGGACGCGAGGACTAAAGTTTGGAGAAAATAAATGCGTGAAATGCTGAAAAAATATAAGATAACTGAATATGATTTTTTCCTTGTGGCAATGATCTTAATAACAAATATCTTTGGTATCCTTGCCGTCACTTCCTCTTTTCCCACATTGAAGACAATGGTAATCGGCGGATCGATAATAAGTTTTTTGCTAATGATATTTTTGTCGCTTGTGGACTATACTTTTTTGCTAAAATTTAATTGGTTCTTTTACATTGCAAATCTTGTCCTTTTGGCACTCATTTTTACTCCTATGGGAACGACGATTAACGGTGCAAGAAGGTGGTTGAATCTTGGCTTCAGATTTCAGCCTTGTGAAGCGGCCAAAATAATATTGATTTTATTTTTTGCGCAGTTTATTATGAAATATAAAGATAAAGTTAAAGATATACGCTTTATCTTTGTTTGTTTTGCTTTGTTGGGGGCTCCTATTTTGCTTATTATAGGGCAGCCCGATCTTTCGACGTGCATCATGATATTTGTTACTTTTGCGTGCATGTTGTTTGTTGCCGGAATGGACTGGAGACTGGTTGCAATTGCGCTAACCGTGGCAGTTCCGCTTGTTTTATTTGTTATCGGTGATGCTGTAAACGGCTGGGGTATTGTTTTTGGTAAGATTCTAAAAGTATATCAAGGTGAACGAATACTTGCATGGTTACATCCCGAAGATTTTACAACTGACAAGGCTTATCAGACATTACATTCGCTTATGGCAATCGGTTCGGGTGGAATCCGCGGAAAAGGATATAACACAGATGATGTCACCGTACTTAATGCGGGATTTATTTCAGAACCTCAGTCAGACTTTGTTTTTGCGGTAATAGGAGAGGAATTTGGCTTCATTGGGGGATGCGCGGTTATTTTTCTTATCTTAATAATTGCGGTCAGATGTTTAATGATCTCTTTTAGGGCAAAAGACAAAGCAGGACAGCTTCTTGCAGCAGGAATGGGAGCTTGGGTCGGATTTCAGGGATTCATCAATATATCCGTTGTTACAGGTCTTTTCCCAAATACGGGACTTCCGCTTCCGTTTATCAGCGCAGGAACATCTGCAATTTTAAGTATGTATGCAGGCATGGGTATCGTCCTGAATGTCAGATTGCAAAGCAACAAGTATATCTAGGGAGGGTTACAGATAGAAATGAATATTGCGCTTATTGCACATGATGCAAAAAAGAAGCTTATGCAGAATTTCTGTATAGCATATAGGGGTATATTGAGTAAAAACGATCTTTTCGCCACGGGAACAACGGGCAGACTTATAGAAGAAGTTACAAATCTCAGCATTCATAAGTATCTTGCGGGACACCTCGGAGGTGCACAGCAACTTGGAGCAGCTATTGAACATAATGAGATCGATCTTGTTATTTTTTTGAGAGATCCGCTCACTGTTAAATCACATGAGCCTGACATCAGCAATGTCATGACTCTTTGCGATATGCATAACATCCCGGTTGCAACTAATCTTGCTTCAGCAGAACTGCTTATTAAATCTTTGGATAGAGGAGATCTTGAGTGGCGTGAAATGTATAAGTAAGCCTTGTTCTTTTTTTGCTATAGTGTTGATGTTGTCATCTGTTTTTGTGAGCGGATGTTCTTCAATTCCATACGAAGCAAAGTATTCGATTGATAAATCAACAACAAGTAACAGATGTGAGCCTTTTGCGGCAGATAAGTGTATTGCCGACATAGAGGATATTTCCAGCCAGGACATGCAGGTCAATGACAAAGCAAGTGCCGGTCTGTTTGACATTAACAGAAGAAGAACACTTTATGCAAAGAACGTACATGAAAGACTTAAACCCGCCAGTCTGACGAAAGTCATGACTGCTTATATTGCGCTTAAATATTTCGGAGATCAGCTTGATAAGGTGCTTGTTGCAGACTCATCGGTATATGCCAATGAGAGCGGAGCTCAGGCACTCGGACTTAAGGAAGGCTGCTCGATGACGCTGAACGAAGCACTTTATGCGCTTCTTATTTATTCCGCAAATGACGTGGCAAATCTTATTGCGACTAATCTTGCGGGCTCCATTGAGGCTTTTGCCGATATGATGAATGCTGAAGCTTTAAAACTTGGTGCGACTCAGTCTAATTTCAAGAATCCAAACGGTCTTAATGTTGAAGATCACCTTGTTACCGCATATGATATGTATCTGATCTTCAGTGCCGCTATGAAATATGATAAGTTTTCAGAGATAATCAGCATGAATTCTTATGATGTAAAGTGGACCGATGAAAACGGTGAGGGCCAATCAAGGACAATTGATAATACAAACGGGTATCTTAGAGGAGATGTGGAAGCACCCAGCGGAGTTACTGTTATAGGTGGTAAAACAGGTACCACAAATGCTGCCGGACATTGCCTTATCCTTCTTGCGAAGGACGGTAACGGTAATCCGTACATTGCGGTAATTCTGCGTGATACAGACGGAGATACATTGTATTCGGACATGACTAATATGCTTAATGAAATCGTTAAATGATGTTGTCTTTTAGCACCTAATATCCTATAATTAATATATCGATAAAATACTTACTTGCGGGAGGGTATGCCGATGGTTCAGTTAATTGTTGGGAAAAAAGGAAAAGGTAAGACCAAATGCTTATTGGACAAGGTAAACACCGAGGTAAAGAATGTTCTCGGTTCAATAGCCTTTCTTGATAAGAGTACCAAGCACATGTATGAACTTAACAATAAGATTCGTCTGATAGTCGTCTCGGAGTTTATGATAGAAAATTCCGATGAATTCATAGGTTTCGTCAGTGGTATTATTTCTCAGGACCATGATCTCCAGCAAATGTATTTTGACAGCTTTTTGAAAATATCCTGTCTTGAAGGAAAAGATATTTCAGGAACTATCGACAAGCTCGAAAAGCTTGGCGAAAAGTTTAATATTGATTTTGTTCTCAGTCTTTCTATGGATGAGTCAGAACTTCCTGAAAGCGTAAAATCAAATGTTGTTATTTCACTTTAAATTTTTAAGTATCAGATATTTGAGCCGCGGTATTCCGCGGCTCAATGTATGAAGAAGGTTAATAATATGGCCGGCCAGAATAGCCGAAAAATTACAAAATATCCCAAAAACATTAATAACATAAATATAGGTGTGGTTTTCTTTGTTGCCGTGGCAATATATATAATCATAAGTGTTTTCATTTACCTCGGCAAAGACCGCGTGATACCTTATCAGGTTATGGACGGATCTCTTTCTGCCAATAACATTTATGAGGCTATCGCCATCAGAAGCGAGAAGATCGTTCAGGCCGACCGTGCGGGCTATGTTTATTATATCGCATCCGAAGGTAGCAGAGCGGCGGCAGGTGACTTTGTTTATACTATCGATGAATCGGGGAAGCTTATTGAATATTTGAAATCACAGGGATCGGAAGAAGTGGCGCTGAATGATGAGAGTATGTCGGAACTCAGATCTCAGATCATGTCGTTTACTTCAACTTTCGATGAAAAAAATTTTTATACCGCATATGATTTTAAGAACAGTCTTGACGGAACGGTTCAGAAGCTCTCAAACAGCAGTCTTTTAAGCGATATTGAGTCTCTTAATCTGAATAATTCCATTGCCAGGATCAATGCGCAGGAACCCGGTATTGTAATTTATTCAACAGACGGCTATGAGAATCTTTCTCCGGAGAACATAACACTTGAAAATTTCGATCAGTCCAAATATGAAAAGAAGCAGCTTATAAATAACACACTTGTAAAAAAAGGCGATCCGGTTTATAAGATCTGTGACAGTGAGGATTGGTCAATAATCATCAATGTTAAGGATGAAGAGCAGGCGAAAGAACTTGAAAGTCATCAGTATGTCGACGTAAAATTTATCAAGAATCAGGATGTTTCATCGGCAAAGGTGTCTACTTTTACAAACGGAAACGGTGATAAATTTTTCATGTTGTCTTTTACCAATTCTATGATTACTTTTTGTAAGGACAGATTCCTGAGTGTTGAGATTCTTACTGAAAGCAATAACGGTCTGAAGATACCTAATTCCGCCATTGTAGAAAAGAGTTTTTATACGATCCCGCAGGATTTTGTTTCCGATAACAATGACAGTACAAAGAGTGTTCTCCGGGATAAATACGATGAGCAGGGAAATAAGACGGTTGAATCGGTAAATATATCAATTTATAATGAGGATGATTCCGATTGTTATATCGATACGGATGTGCTGAGAGCGGGAGATGTGCTTATAAAGCCTGATTCGACGGCGACATTTACAGTCGGAAAGACGGGTACACTAAAGGGCGTATACAATTATAACAAGGGATATGCCGACTTTAAGCAGATCGAGGTTCTTTACGATAACGAGGAATATTCAATTGTTAAGTCAAAAACCAGATATGGCCTGAGAGTTTATGACTATATTATTCTGGATGCCGAATCATATGACAAAAATCTTTCACAGAATATTGATGATTCACAAGCAACAATTGATGAATCGGCAGACGGCGGGTCGACCACGGATTCCTGAAATAAAGTGGAAAAGAGCCTGTTTGTTACAACAGCGATTTGACATACGGTATAAACCTACGATAATATTAAAGTAGTTTTTTGCTGGGATTATTATTATGAGGAGCATATAGATAATGAGCGTAATGGATAAGTTTTTAAAAGCAATACAGCTTACGGGAGATGATGAAAGCGGATATTACGATTCTGATGATGTCTACTATGATAGCAGTTCCAAAAACGATATATTTAGCAATACGACTCCTATAGGAAAGGATGTTCCTGCAATCGATCTTTCCGAGGAAAAGAAAAAGACAACTCCCAAAGTTGTTCCTACCAGATCAAGAAAAGCATTATCTGCGGCAGGCATGGAGGTTTGCGTGATAAAACCTACGTCTGTTGAGGATGCGAGGGAGATAACGGAAACGCTTTTGGCAAACAGGACTGTAGTGCTTAATCTGGAAGGTCTTGATGTTGATATCGCACAGAGGATCATTGATTTTACTTCGGGTTCGACATTCGCAATATCAGGTAATCTTCAGAAGATTTCCAGATATATATTTATTATTACACCTGCATCTGTTGATATTTCAGGTGATTTCCAGAGTATTTTGAGCGGAACGTTTGGTGGTGGAATTACGGAAGGACCACAGCAGATAGATTAAAAATCGAGGCTGTTGACGCTGATAATAGGTCAACAGTCTTTTTTTGGGGAGAATATTATGGAAAAGATATTAAACGTATGCTATCAAGAAAAGCCGTGCTATGACATTGTATATAGCAAAGATTTTGCGGAACTTGGCGAAGAAATTAAGAAAATCGGTTTTGAGAACAGAAAAATCTGTCTTATCACAGATTCTAACGTAGATGGACTTTACTCTGATGAAGTATGTGATATACTAAATAAAGTTGCAAAAGCTGTTATAAAATGTGTAATACCCGCGGGAGAGGAAAATAAGAACCTCGACGAGATAAATAAGATATACGAACAGCTTATTTTGAACCGTTTTGACAGGCATGACCTTATTGTCGCTCTCGGAGGCGGAGTTGTAGGAGATATGTCAGGTTTTACGGCTGCAACTTATTTGAGAGGAATTGCTTTTATCCAGATTCCCACGACGCTTCTTGCTCAGTCTGACAGCAGCATCGGCGGAAAGACCGGCGTTGATTACAAAGGTTATAAGAACATGGTCGGAGCTTTTTATATGCCGAGACTTGTTTATATGAATATATCAACTCTTAAGACTCTCGATGGAAGGCAGTTTGCTTCCGGTTTTGCAGAGGTTATGAAACACGGTATCATCAAGGACAGTGAGTTCTATACCTGGCTCATCGACAATATGTATGAGATTGATGAAAGAGATGTTGATACACTTTTGGAGATGGTATACAGAAGTTGCCTTGTAAAGAAAGCCGTTGTTGAGAAAGATCCCACGGAGAAGGGCGAAAGAGCGCTTCTTAACTTTGGACATACGCTCGGACATGCAATTGAGAAGTACAAAAACTTTGAGCTTACACATGGCGAGTGCATTTCGCTCGGTTTTGTTGCGGCAGCATTTATCTCTTGGAAGAAGGGACTTCTTTCGATGGAAGAATATTACGAAGTACGAGATATGCTCGTTCCGTTTAATCTTCCTATTTCTCTTGACAGTATTGATGCGGAAGAAGTTATCAGGCTTACAAAATCCGACAAGAAAGCCGATGCGGATAAGATTAAGTTTATTCTTATCAAAAAGATTGGCAGAGCCGTTATTGATACGACGGTTACGGATGATGAGATGAGAGCCGCTCTCGAAGAAATTGATTGGTCAAAGAAGGCCAATGAATAAATAGAAGTTTTACAGAGGATTTATTATGAACACAAATTTATCTAAGAAGAAAAAACTTTTTTTACTTTCAGATCTATTCCTTATTATCTTGCTGATATTTTTGGATCAGCTCACAAAATATCTTGCACTTGTTCATCTTCAGGACAAGCCTGCGATCAAGATAATCAACGGTGTTCTCGAGCTTAATTTTTTGAAAAACAGCGGAGCTGCGTTTGGAATGCTTCAGAATCAGAAGGTTTTCTTTGTACTTATCGCAGCTATCATGCTTGTTGTCATCGCATACGTTCTTTTCAGAATGCCCGATGACAAGAAATATAATATTTTGCATATTGTTCTGGCACTTGTTGCAAGCGGTGCCGCAGGAAACATGATCGACAGAATACATAATGATTATGTTATTGATTTCATTTATTTTGTTATCATCAATTTTCCTATTTTTAATGTGGCCGATATTTATGTTACGGTTGCAACATTTATCTTTGCGGTACTTCTTCTTTTTTACTACAAGGATAACGATTTTGAATTTTTGAGCTTCAAGCAGCAGAAGAAATTCAAGGAGTTCAAATAAGGTATTTTGAGAATGGATGAAACTAATCTCTTTGAATGTGTAGTTACCGATGAATATGAAGGATACAGAATCGATAAGCTTATAAGTGAACTTATCGATTCTTTTTCGCGTTCTTATATAAAAAAACTTATCGATGATAAAAAGGTTTTTTGCAATGATAAGAATGTAAAGGCAAGTTATGTTGTATCTGAGAATGATGTGATAAAGATGGAGATTCCGCCGCTTAAAGTTCCCGAGATTGTACCGCAGGATATCCCTCTTGATATTATCTATGAGGATAGAGATGTACTTGTTGTAAATAAGCCAAAAAACATGGTGGTGCATCCGGCTCCCGGCCATTATTCCGATACGCTCGTAAATGCCGTTATGTTTCATTGCAAGAATCTGTCGGGTATAAATGGCGTTTTAAGACCCGGAATCGTGCACAGGATCGACAAAGATACGACAGGTTCCGTTATTATCTGCAAAAATGACGCCTCTCACAGGGAGATAGCGGCTCAACTTAAGGAGCATTCCATAGACCGCATTTATCATGCCATCTGCTATGGAATAATCAAAGAAGATGAAGGCGATATTGATGCGCCGATCGGAAGAAGTCCTTCTGACAGAAAGAAAATGGCTGTCGTTTCAAAAGGCGGAAAAGATGCGTTTACACATTATCGCGTTTTAAAGCGTTTTGAGCAGGATAATATGACTTATATAGAGTGTAAGTTAAAAACAGGAAGAACGCACCAGATTAGGGTTCATATGGCGCATATCGGGCATCCTCTTTTGGGAGATGAGGTCTATGCTTCCGGAAGAAAGAGCAAATTTAAGACGGAAGGTCAGTGTCTTCATGCAAAAACTCTTTCTTTTGTTCATCCGAAAAGTTCTGAATATATCGAGACAGATGCTCCTTTACCCGCATATTTTCAGCATTTGCTTGATGTTCTCAAATAATGTAAGATATAAGTAGGTAAAGCTTTTTATAAAAAAGGGGTGATCTGTATGAATACTATAGTCACTATCGGAAGACAGTTTGGATCGGGCGGAAGAGAAATCGGAGAAATGGTTGCCGATCATTTTGGAATAAAATGTTATGACAAGGAGCTTTTATCAAGAGCTGCCAAGGAAAGCGGATTTTGTGAAGAGATGATCCAGAATCACGATGAGAGGCCTACAAATTCTTTTTTGTACAATCTTGTAATGGATACATATTCTTTTGGATATAATTCCTCAAGTTTTGTAGATATGCCAATCAGTCACAAGGTTTTCCTTGCTCAGTTTGATACAATCAAGAAGATTGCAAAGGAAGAGCCTTGTATCATCGTAGGAAGATGCGCGGATTATGCGCTGAGCGATCTTCCTAATGTTCTTAATCTCTTTATCTACGGCGATGAAGAATGTAAGATCAAGAGGATCAGAGAGAGGTTTTCCGATATCACATCAAACGAAAAAGCACGTGAGATGATGATAAAGAAAGATAAGCAGCGTCAGAGCTACTACAATTACTATTCTTCCAAGAAGTGGGGAAGAGCTGACAGCTACGATCTTTGCATCAATTCAAGTATTCTTGGCATTGAGGGCACGGTGAAGCTGATAATTCAGTATATTGAAGACTATGAAGCTGCCAAAAAAGACTGATAGCAAGAGAAAATCATGAGCAGGACAGGTTTTAAATCTGTTTTGCTCTTTTTATGTTATTAAACAAAATATGGCATATTTTGAATTTTTTATAAAATAACTTAACTAAAATACGTCTTCTCCGATATATATTTTGTAGCTGAACAATTCCAGGGAGATAATTCATTTATGGATTTTAATTTTTTAGCATCGGTTGACAGCATTACTAATAAATATCTGAATCAGACTGCAATTTCGTCACTTAGTGAAGAGGACAAGAAGAAATTTGGAGCTGATTTTGCCGAAGTATATGAATCAATGACATCAATGAAACTCTTGAGCGCAAATCTTCGTACAAGTTATGAGAATATGCATTCTGACGATTTGAACGAACATGCGTCAAGACTGGGCTACTCAATTGATAACAGAGTGATCAATATGCTTCATGTGCAGATCTCGGATGATATGAATACTAAAGTTAAATCTGCAATGGATAATGCTGCGGAATCATTGTTGCAATAATTTTTATCAATAGAGTCTGTATCTTACGGATACAGACTTTTTGCGTTATCGGGGGATTCAAAATAAAGTTTTACCAAAGTTTTTATCCTTTTTTGCTGGAATATTGCATTTTTCAAGAGTAGAATGTTTTGTTGAGGAGCGAAGTAAATATGAAGAGAAAAATAGAAAAGAAATATGTCGATTATCTTGTAAAGAAAACCGAAGAGATCATAAATATTGATTCTCCCACGGGTTATACCGAAGAAGCCGCTTCTTTTGTAAAAAATGAATTTGAAGCGCTTGGTTTTAATGCTTACTACACGGTTAAAGGCGGTATTATTGTCGAGTTTGGCGGCAAAGATAAAGACAACGGACTCCTTCTGGAAGCTCATGTTGATACGCTTGGAGGAATGGTCTCTAAGATCAAGACAAACGGCAGACTGGAGCTTACAAATCTCGGCGGTATGAATCCCAATAATGCCGAGACTGAAAATGTTAAAGTCATTACGAAATTTAACGGTGAGTATGAAGGTACTTTCCAGTTAAACGATGCCTCGATCCATGTTAACGGAAAATATAACGAGCAAAAAAGAGACTGGGACAGCTGCGAAGTTGTTCTTGATGAAGATGTAAAAACTGCCGATGACGTCAAGAAGCTTGGAATCGCCATCGGTGATATAGTCTGTTTTGATCCGAATTTCAGAGTGACAAAGAGCGGATATATCAAATCCAGATTCCTTGATGATAAGCTCAGTGTCGGAATTTTATTTGCTTATGCAAAATATCTTAAAGATAATAACATTACCCCTGAAAGAGCTATATATGCCCATATAACGGTTTTTGAAGAAGTTGGGCACGGTGGATGCGGAAGCGTTCCCGAAGGCTGTACAGAGGTAATTTCTGTTGATATGGGGTGCGTCGGAGAAAAGCTTGACTGCAGTGAGAGACAGGTTTCTATCTGTGCGAAAGACAGCGCGGGACCGTACAATTACAATGTTGTAAAGTCTCTTATCAAGGCAGCAATGGATAATGATATTGACTATGCCGTTGATGTATATCCTTTTTACGGAAGTGACGCCGAAGCATCTCTTCGTGCCGGAAACGATCTAAGGCACGGCCTTATAGGTGCCGGTGTCTATGCTTCTCACGGATATGAAAGAAGTCACAAAGACGGTGCAGAAAATACACTTCGCTTATTATTGGCATATACAACTGACTAAAGGAGTGTGAAAAGACTACATTATGAAGTATATTTATGAGACTCACATGCACACCAAGGAAGCGAGTGCCTGCTCCGGAACAGAGGCCCGCGAGTTCATTAAATACATGTCCGATCTTGGTTACAGCGGAATAATTATTACAGATCATTTTTTTAACGGAAACAGTTGCATTCCCAAGGATCTTCCTTGGGAGGAGAGAGTAGAGAAGTATTGCAGCGGCTATGAGCATGCTCTTGAAGAAGCCCGTAGTACAAATTCAGATCTAGTTGTCATGTTCGGTATAGAATATAATTTTCACGGAGATGAATTTCTTCTTTACGGAGTAGATAAAAAGTGGCTGCTTGATAATCCCGATATTCTTGAAAAGAGCAGACATGAAGTTTATGAATCCGTGCATAATTACGGCGGAATAATGATACAGGCTCACCCTTACAGGGAAAGAGGCTATCTAAGCGAAATAAATCTGACACCTTCGGTTTGCGACGGCGTTGAGGCTTACAACGCATGCAATCCCGATTATCAGAATTCACTCGGCTACCAATATGCCGTTGAGAAGAATTTCAGAATGTCCGCCGGTTCCGATATTCATAATCCCGGACAACCGGATATGGCCGGGATGAGCTTTGATCATAAGATAAATTCAATAGACGAGTATGTCAAAGCTTTCATGAATAACGAGGGAACACCGGTATTTATGAGAGATATATCTTCAAATCGTGAATTTAAGGAAGTGTCAGGTGATAAAGCTCTTACGGTACCTACACAGGGACCGACACTTGATGTTATCTGGCATTGAATATTTAGTTAAATGGAGAGGTTATTTATTTTAAAGATATTATAACCTCTTTTTTATGCTTGTTTTTAGGTTGTTTTTGATATAATGATAAAAAAGTATTGCTATTAAAGGAGGTATTTGAATATGGCAGATATCACAAGTATTATCAAGCAGATTTCAGGTAACAAAGATCTTTTAAAACAACTTTCGGCGGCCAATCTCAGTCAGGCAAAGGATCTTCTTGCAAAAGCAAACATCAATATTGACGAGGCAGATGTCAAAAAGGTTCAATCGGCGCTTGCAGACGGCAAGTTTGACCTTGGTGATATCAAGAATATTGCCGGAGGATTATTTAAGAAATAAAACTGTACAATTTGGAAGCAATTGATAGAAATTGATAGTAGTTTTGTATTAAATATACTTTTTCGCAAAATTCTAGTTTTACGAAAAATATATAGTGTGATAATATAGATATATGGGATTTAATCCTATATATCTATATTTTTATTGGTTATAAAACTGTACCTATTGGAGGAAAACTTACTATGCCTGAGAATAAAACGCAATACTCTGATAAGATTAATGAGCTTTTAAATGAAATGCCTGAGTTTGTTTCTGATTTCATATATAACTTCGGTCGTGTTGAAAATTATGCGACTAAACTCGAATATTGTCGTGACATAAAGGTTTATCTTGAATATATTGTAAGTTACCTTCCAAAGCACTGTGATAAAAATATCAAGGAATTGTCCATAGATGACGTTGCAAATGTAGAGATCCTTGATATAAACAGATTTCTGACAACGCTTTCAGGTAATCACAAGGAATCAACGGTTAAAAGAAAACGCGCTTCATTATCCAGTATGTATGGCTTCTTTGTTGCTACGGGAAAAATGCCACGCAATCCAATTGCCGCTACCAAGACAATTAAAATTCCAAGCAAAGATGTTATTTATTTAACAAATCAAGAACAACGTGTACTTCTGGATACTGTAAGGCATGGAACAAATCTTCACGATTCTGTCGCAAAGGTACATTATATCTATGCTGACAGAGATTCGGCCATGTTTTTGTTGCTTCTTGATACAGGACTGCGTGTTTCCGAGATGCTCGATACGGATATTATTGACTATAATTTTGAGGAATGTAGCGTTGTTGTCACAAGAAAAGGCGGTGATACGCAGACAATCTACTATTCCGATGAGTGCCGAGATTATCTGGAGATATATTTCACATCTCAAAAGGCCAAATTTGGCTTATCCTCAAAGAATCTTAAATTCCCCGCCTTCACCACTACTACCGGCAATAGGCTGGGAGTGCGTGCGGTCGAAATTCTGGTAAAGAAATATGTTTCTGTATGCCTTCCGGAAAAAACAAGGATAATATCGCCTCACAAATTAAGATCAAGTTTTGCGATGAGTTTTTATGCTGCAAGCGATAATGATATTCTGCTTCTTAAGAAAAAAATGAATCATAAGAGTATTCAAACAACAAATATATATGCAAAAGCCTCTGATACAGCTATGAAAGAATCCAGGTCATTGTTACAGGGATTGAGATGAAAATGTCACTTAAAGTAAATATTATTGAATAATAGAAAGTTTTGAGAAAACCTGCTTGAGAATCAAATTTCTCCAAGCAGGTTTTTAACTAAATTATTGTTTCGAAGCTTCTTTACTTGCTTCGATATTTTCGCTGTCTTCATTAGCTATTTCTTCAGGTGTTTTATCCACGAAAGAGGTATAAATAGCCACATGATCGTAAATACATCTCCAGGAACTCCATGACTTTGCTGTAACACAGATATAATGTTTTCCTGTAGCAGAGACTTCATAACTGGCCGCGCATGATCCTGCCTGATGCACATAACCGGTTTTTGCTCCCATTACTGTACCAAGAGTATCTTTATCTTCTATTCTTCTGATAAAAAGGTTGCTTATATTTATTCCATTCGGCGCAGCCTTTGTAGGGGATGTAGTATACTCTTTTGTAGAAAGGATTTCATGGCAAAGTTTATTCTCTTCGGCAGCTTTTAAAATAATCGCAATATCCAATGGCGTGCAATAAAGGTCCTCATCAAAAATTCCGACACAGTTCGTAAAATGCGCAGAACCTGAAAGTCCGAGCTCTGCAACTTTCTGGTTCATAAGCTCTACGAAGGCCTCTTGAGAGCCTGCAACATATTCGGCAAGTCCGATAGCTGCATCAGCGCCTGATTTAAGAATCGTACCGTACATAAGGTCTTTGACTGTCTGTTTGTCGCCGACATCAAGACCTACGTTACTACAGTCATTTTCTAAGACATATTTGACGATGCCTTCATTTATCTCATATTCGTCATCAAGGCTTTTTATATGTTCCGCTGCAACCAAAACTGTCAATATCTTGGTCATGGATGCCGGAAACATTCTAGTCTTGGCGCCTCTTCCCGCGATAACTTTTCCGGTATCAAGATCGAGAAGAACAGCGTATGAACTGGCTACAAAGTCTTCTTTTTCTTTATTGTTGCTGTTTAAATGAGCAACATTAGTCTCCATATAATCAACTTTATAACCCTTGAAGAATGAACGCGCATCCTCGGATTTTTCCAAGAAAGGATTTAACTCGACTTCTTTTATTTCTGTATCGACAATATCATGTGCTACTTCATCGTCCCCTTGTTCGGTCATAGTATCGAACGGTCCATCCTTCGGTAAGGTTATATGGACTTTGCTTATGATAAATACAAATACTGTTACAAGTAACGCAACCCCCGCGGCTAGTGAAACTGTATGTACGATTATTTCTTTTCTTCGTCTTAATTTATATTCTCTAACGGAAAGTCTTTGTCCGTTTCTTTTTCTGTAAGTTCTTCTCCCTAAAGAACGTCTTCTCTTTCTGCTGTTTCTCAAATTTTAAATCCACCCTAATAAAAAAATACAACAAGTAAATGTTATCATTTTTTTATCTATTTGTTCAAGTGGAAAAAGCTACAAAATAATGAAAAAAAAACTTACATGAATGTAAAACTCACTTTTTTTAAAGCTTTTTTCTGTATATTTAACAAATTTTACTTAAATTCTGTTGAATAATATGGAACTATTAACGATTTCCCCGCAATTATGTCGGAAGCATCCGCAAGATTATTTATATTGCATACTTCCGTAATATAATCATTTATATCGTCGTAATGATCGGATGAATACAGACTATCGGCTATCGTCCAAAGACTATCCCCGTAATTCACCGTAATTGACTTGTAATACTTATATTCAGGCATATATGTATCAGACTGCGCATCTGAATTAAAAACAGAAATGTTAAACATTATAATAAAAATAAGAACAGACAAAACAGCCATGAGCATAATAAACTGTCGTCTTACGATCTTCCTGCGTCGTATCTTGTTATTTCTGATCCTGACCTCACTTTCACTGAAATATCTCGGATCGTTGTACAAACTTGCTGCAATCATCATTGCTTCGCTCATAATCTTCACCTCTCTGTAAAATACGAACAAATATTTGCGAACAACCGTTCTGCTATCATAATATCGAACAAACATTTGTTTGTCAAGAAAAAAGAGAACATATTTTCCCGAACAAACATTTGTATTATGCTTTTCTCTATGATATACTTGGATTAGATTAGGAGGTTATTATGGATAAAAGCAAACTCACACCAATTCAGCAGAAAATTCTTGATTATATCAAAGAAGAGACATTAACAAAGGGCTTTCCTCCGTCAGTACGAGATATCTGCGCTGCGGTAAATCTTAAATCAACATCTTCTGTTTTCACACATCTAGGTAATCTTGAGAAGAAAGGTTATATTAAGCGCGACCCCACCAAACCTCGCGCAATAACCATCTGTGATGACAGCTTCAATATGATAAGGACAGAGATTGTAAGTATTCCTGTTGTCGGACAGGTTGCTGCAGGTGCACCTATTCTTGCGGAAGAGAATATAGATTCATACATTCCGATTCCCGCATCTATGTGCCCCAAGGGTTCAGATGCATTTATTCTGAATGTTAAGGGCGATTCAATGATCAATGCAGGCATATATAACGGCGATCAGATTTTCGTTGAAGTATGCAATACTGCAAAAAACGGCGATCAGATCGTTGCTCTTATAGATGACTCTGCTACCGTTAAGACTTTTTATAAAGAGAATGGTCATATCAGACTTCAGCCCGAAAATGATTCTATGGATCCGATAATCGTCGATGACTGTAAGATCCTCGGAAAAGTATTCGGAGTAATGAGATTTTATAAGTAATTTATCATTAATGAAAAAATAACGGTCGGTAAGATTCGGGTTTAAAACCTGATCATACCGACCGCTTTATTATTGTATTTAATTATTATAATCAGTTAAGACTATCTTTCTCTATCGGCTTACCATCGCGCCATATTCTCTCAAGATCGTAGAATACTCTGTTTTCGCTGTCAAAAACATGAACAATAATATCACCGAAATCAAGCAATATCCAGTTTGCCGATTCATATCCTTCAACATTCTTTGTAAGATATCCGGCTCTTCCGAGAGCATCCTGAACACTGTCTGCCATTGCCTGAACCTGACTTGAGTTAGTTCCGTTTGCAATGATGAAATAATCTGCAAGTGTAGAAATTTCGCTTATATCAATGGCGTGAACATCAATTCCTTTTCTGTCTTCCAACGCTTCCATCGCCATCAAAGCCATCTTCTTTGAGTTCTCAATATCTGACATATTCACCTCGTTCTTAATTATAGTATTTCTTATAGAACTCATAAGCTTTCATGGTTGTATCATCACACTCTTTACCTATGGTTCTTAAATATACGATCGAATTGTGCAATATATGCGCAAGACATCTGTCTATATCCGTGAAAGCCTCTTTTCTGATAATATTCATGTCATCAAGCGGCTTACGGTTTGGTTCGATAAAATCTGCGATATATACTATCTTTTCAAGAAGAGACATATCTTCTTTTCCGGTCGTATGATATCTTATCGCATTTAGTATCTCAGGATCCCTGACTTCGTACTTTGTACTTGCGATATACATTCCGGCTTTTGCATGAAGAAGAGAATGATTCCTTCTCTCAACATCAGTGATCTCAATATTATTTTTTTCGCATATATTAAGTTGCTCTTCATGCGAAAGGCATTTGGCACAATCATGCAGAAATCCTGCGATCAAAGCCTTGTCAACATTGGCACCGTGTACCATTGCAAGAGATGCACTTGTATATGCAACACCAAGAGTATGGTCGTATCTGTCGGGCTTTAGCTCTTTTTCAAGCTCTTTTCTAAGTTTCTGAGTAATCTCCAGGGTCTTCATTTATATAATCCTTTTAAACAAATAAACTCTATACACTCTTTTGGAACCATATATTTAATGCTTCTGCCCGTTCTTACTCTTTTTCTTATATCCTGTGAAGAAATATCCACTCTGCTAAATGTAAGAAGCTGTATATCTACATCATACTGTTTAAGCAGCTTTCTTCTTACATTATCAAGGGCTGCAACATCGTGGTTGTCTCTTACGGCAGCTAAAATGGTACATGACTGTAAAAGCTCTTTTGCATTATACCAGGTTTCAATATCAACAACGGCGTCTCCGCCAAGTATCAGGTATAATTCATCGCCAGGATACATGCCTTTGAGTTCCTGAAATACATCATATGTAAAGGTTCCCTTGGGCTTATCAATCTCAATTCTGGAACATGTAAAATATGGATTGTCTTTAATCGCCAACTTGACCATATTGTATCTGATATCACCCGATGACAGATTATTGCCCTTCATAAGATGAGCAAGCTTCTCGGGGATAAATATTACTCTGTCCAGACCATATTGCTCCCTTGCGGCTTCTCCCAAAAGAAGATGTCCGTAATGAATTGGGTCAAAATTTCCAATAAGAATACCGATCTTTCTGCTAGCCATAAGAGTGCCTCCGTAATGGTAAAAATATCAATTTACAGCCTTTTTTGTCTTGGGTAATACAATCTTGGGTTCATCCTTAAAAGGTTTGTATAATACAAATTTTCTTCCAATAACCTGTACGAGATCTGAACGTGTTCTTTCCGAAACCATTATCGCAACATTTGATACGTCATCCATGCAGTTCTTTAAAACTGTGATCTTAACAAGTTCATGTGTATTGAATGTTTCAGCAATTGCGTCTATTATTTCCGGAGTTACGGTTGATTTTCCTATCTGAAAAACAGGATCGAGATCTGCCGCAAGACTCTTTAAATAAGCTCTTTGTTTACTGGTTAAAGTCATTATGTTTCATCCTCTTCATCATCATAATCATCTGTATCGTCTGCAGGAACGGTGTCCGCATTTCGATAGTATTCAAAGCTGTATCCGTACATTCTGACAGTATCGCCTTCATTAATATGGAGTTTCTCAAGCTCATCGAGAATTCCATTGTCCTTGAGGAAGTTCTGGAAGAATGCAAATCCTTTCTCGGATTCGAGATTGGTATAACCGAGCATCTTCTCAATCTTAGGTCCTTCAATGACATATTCTTTCTCATCGCTGTCATATGTGACTGTAAATGCCTCATCAGTCTCACGAGCCATTGTTTCAGGGAAGAATTCCTGTTCAAATACAACCGATTCCTCAGGCATTTCATCAAGAGTCCTACTTACATAGTATAGCAGTTCCCTGATTCCTTTTCCAGTCAGTGTTGATGTGGCAAAAACCTTGACTCCGAGAGGTTCGTATTTATCTCTTATCTTTTTGATGATCTCCGACTCTTCTCCGTCGGGAAGCATATCTACTTTATTTGCTGCGATTACCTGGGGCTTGCTGGATATATCCGCATTGTAGTTCTTTAGCTCTGCGTTTATCGCTTCTATATCTTCCAGGGGATCGCGTCCCTCGGTAGATGCCGCATCGACTACATGTATCATCATTCTGGTACGCTCAATATGTCTTAAGAACTCATGACCAAGTCCGAGTCCTTCGGAAGCGCCCTCTATAAGTCCGGGGATATCCGCTACAACAAATCCTCTTGCATCGGAAAGATCAACTACACCGAGCATAGGTGACAATGTGGTGAAGTGATAATTGGCAATCTTGGGCTTTGCATTTGATACTTTGGACAAAAAAGTTGATTTACCGACATTTGGGAATCCTACAAGCCCAACATCAGCAATAACTTTAAGTTCAAGCATAACTTCAAGCATAAGCGCAGGTTGTCCTGGCTGTGCATATTTGGGTGCCTGCATGGTGGATGTGGCATAGTGCATGTTACCGTTTCCGCCGCGACCGCCTTTTAAAACAACAACCTTTCTGTTATCTCCGCTCATATCGGCAATGACTTTGCCTGTATTTGCTTCTTTTATGACTGTTCCTTCCGGAACTTTTATATATAAATCCTCGCCATTTTTACCATGGCAACGTCTCTTATTTCCGTCCTGACCGTTTTGTGCCTTGTATTTTCCGCCGTAATGAAAGTCTGCAAGTGTATTGATTCCTTCATCAACGACAAAAATTATATCTCCGCCTTTTCCGCCGTCTCCGCCATCGGGGCCGCCGTTAGGTACATACTTTTCTCTTCGAAACGAAACGTGTCCGTCTCCGCCTTTTCCGCTTTGTATAAAGATTTTGGCTTTATCTACAAATACTGGCATAATCTGTCCCTTTTCAAAATTCCTATTCAATAAAATATGGGCTTCAAACATATCAGTTTGAAGCCCTGCTAAATTAAATTACTTATTCTCTACAGGATGAACGCTAGCCTGCTTTTTATCTCTGCCCTTGCGCTCAAATCTAAGAACACCGTCAACAAGTGCATATAATGTGTCATCGCTACCGATTCCAACATTTACACCGGGATGAATGTGTGTTCCACGCTGTCTGTATAAAATATTACCGGCCTTAACGAACTGTCCGTCAGCTCTTTTTGCTCCAAGTCTCTTGGATTCTGAATCTCTACCGTTCTTGGTTGATCCAACACCCTTCTTATGAGCAAAAAATTGAAGGTTCATATTCAACATGACTTATCCCTCCTAAATTTAATGTTCAAAAACTTCTTACCGTACTCTTGGAATATACTATTCACACCAAGTTCAAAGGATCTCAGAAGTAAATCTGCATCCTTCGACGGATCATGTTCAAAAGAAATTGAAATGTACCCGTCATCTTCATTCTGATCGAGATTGAAAACGTCTTCGGTAAACTTCTCAAGTGAATTGATAAGATTTATCGTAAGAACCGATATGGCAGCACATACAATATCTTCGCCGCTGTCGGCAAAACCCGCATGTCCGCTACATTCAACTCTCTTATATGAATCTGCCAAAGATTTGGTAAATGTAATAGTAGTCATTATTCCGATTTGTAAATAAATTACAGTGTGATCTTGTTAATCTTAACAAGTGTGAAAGGCTGTCTGTGACCATTCTTCTTGTGATAGCCAGTCTTTCTCTTGTACTTGTAAACAACAACCTTCTTAGCACGGCCCTGCTCAACAACTGTTCCGCTAACCTTAGCTCCGCTAACATCGCCGGCAACCTTAAGTGCCTTGTCATCATTTACTGCAATAACATTGTCAAATGTTACTTCTTTTCCGGGCTCTACATCAAGCTTCTCTACCTTGATCTCATCGCCCTCGGAAACTTTGTACTGCTTTCCACCAGTTACAATAATTGCGTACATAAGTTACCTCCTTCTTCAAAAAACTCGCTAACTTCGGCGGGGATAAGCCCACTTATGCCTAGTTAAGCGGCATACCATGATATATTATCATGCATTCTCAAATGTGTCAACAGACTTTTTGTTATTTTGCAATATTTCTTTTAATGATTTATCGTTTTTGCTTCTCGTAAGCTCTACGATACCAAGGCCAGTAATATCAATAAATTCTGTATGTACGGGCTCTTTTCTGCATAGTGACCTCATGTAATTACACAGCTGCTCAGTATCGGTACTGTCCTTCATGTTAATAAAATCTATGAGTATCATACCGGTGAGATTTCTGAGACGTATTTGCCTCATTATTTCAACGGCAGCTTCCTCATTGACTTTCTTTATGATGCTTTTTTTACCGGATATAGCCTTTCCAGTGTTGACATCAATGGCATTAAAGCTTTCAAGCTGTTCTATTATGAGAAATGCACCGCTCTTAAGCCATACTCTGGATTTTGTGAGCTTGTCGATATCGTTATTTATGCTGTAGACAACTGATTCATTGATGACTCTGTGTTCAGTTATTCCTCTTGCTTTTAGGAAGTTCTTTGCTTTCAATATGTGGCTTTCAGGGTCATTGCCATTATTTCTATAAATACAGGAATAGACTGTTCTTGTTCTCCCAAGTTTAAGTATGTCAGCAACAAGTCCCAAGGTCTTTTCCATATCCTTTATGACTTCAGAAGCTCTTGATTCTGATGGCAATTCTGCAGCTTCTGTCCTTACAATAACACCAAAGGTCTCGCCAAATAGTTTATCCCCGTAATTGTCACAAAGGTTTTTATAGGATTCTTTTATTTCACTTAAAAGAACACCTCGTACATCATCCGGAAGCTTTTTTGAGACACCTATACCTTTTTTTGCCAGTGTTATTATGTTATACACGTATTCGTTGGCCCATTGCTCGGAGAATCCGAG
>ODAI011393921.1_pt1 | contig 67768 bp, 55 predicted proteins | sample 1539321 | NCBI WGS metagenome assembly ODAI01 (sample SAMN02144231, study PRJEB22623) | gut metagenome | biome: sheep rumen | host: Ovis aries | place: New Zealand
CAAAACATTATGATTGGTCAGAAGTTAAGGGGGAACTTTCGACGGGCAGATATTACATTATTTTTCCTGTAAGAGATGTAATTTATCAGGGGGGAGACTGGAACAGTTATCAGTATAAAGCAGAATTCACAATAGAATAAAACATAGTGTAAATGCTCCCTTTTGTCATGAAACGGAGCATTTACATTTCTCTCGCCAAATACAACCTTTTTTGTTATATTGGTTACAAAGGAACTTTGGAAGACAAACCGGTGGGGTACAACACAATGAAAAAATACTTAATCACAACAATAACAATATTATTTGTATGTTCCTGTATGTTATACGGTTGTTCAGAGGATGACGCCGTTTTGGATGATGCCATAGCAACTGATTCTCCGGAAATCATTGAGTCGGATATCCGAGAAGAACCGGTTCATGACGAGGAAATAACTGAGACTAAAGAAACACCTCTCAGTTTTACCGTATATGCTCCCGGCAACGCGGTATTAGACAGCGATTTTGATATTAGTTCTTATTATTGTACTACTTATACCAGCATTGTAAATAAATTCTGGATAGATGAAGATGGGGTTTTATGGGGAAACGGACAAAATACATATGGGCAACTGGGCAATGGCTCGGCTGATATGCCTTATGTTATCGAGCATGAAGAACCGGTCCGAATCGCCGAAAACGTAGTGTCGGTGGCTGCTTCATGTAACGGTTATTTTATGATTTATCTGACGGATAATGGAGAACTGTACGGTGTCGGCTCTAACAGACTAGGACTTCTCGGATTGCCGTTTGATGAAACGAGTTGTTCTGATGAATCATACGCTATTGTAACCAAGCCGGTGCTCCTTATGGAAGATGTTTCCTATGCTTTTGCCGGTGTTACATCCATCGTTGCTCTTAAAGATGATGGTTCAGTATGGTTTTGGGGAGAATACAAAACAACATCTTTGTCACATTCTTATCCCAATCTAATGCAAGACTATTGGGCAACGTATGAAGATGACACTAACCCAGTAAAAATATTATATAATCACCCTACCAAAATATTGGACAACTGCATTTATGCAACCACGGGTAACTGGCACGGAGCAGCTATAACACAAGCTGGGGACTTATATACCTGGGGATTGAATATTTATGGCGACTGTGGTGTACCTGTTACGGATGATGATTTTGTAAGAACCCCAACTAAGGTTTTGGAAGATGTTAACATGGTTTGGGTTGAAACCATAGATTCCAGAGGCATTAGTAATACTTATACCATAAAGCCGGATTACGTTAATTTTAACAATAATAACCTCTTTGCCATTACCAATGACGGAACCATAATGATGACAGGAAAGGATGTGGGTACAGCAGAAAAAGAAGTGGAAGTAACCGGCGATTTGGATATTAAAAGCACATCAAGATACGTCGATGTATTCACTCCGGTGATTTTACACTGATTTATCGACTAAGGATATATTATAGCAAATTTAGTTTTTGCTCCTTAACCCGCAAAAAAAGTGAGTTAAGGAGCAAAAATAAAAGCAAATATCCATCGAAGTCATTATAATGACATCTTCTTTACTACCTGCGGTTCATTTGAAATTAATTACACCCAATATGGATAATCCTCGATGACGATATATCCTTCTTCATCTTTTTTATAAAAACATGCAATAAAAGCATCTGCGAAACTAATGGCTGTTGTATAGAAAATAAGAAGCGGAATTCCTGATCCCACAAGTCCCAAAAGCAGGAAAATCAATGCCCTTTTCGTATTCTTTACATAGAATAAATGTCCGCCAAAAGCACCTAATAAAAATCCCAGTAATACATAAGGCACTTTCTTAACCTTAAGCGGATTCTCCATTGGGAACGGATCTTCCACTATGTCTTTGGCGCGCTTACGCATAAATACCACAAGCAGAATCGTTACTGCCATGGATGCAAAGGTTACCACATAACCGATGGTATTCATTATTTTCATAATACCTGAAACCATCTCAATCGGTCCGGAAACCGGATTATGTGCTGCCGCATCCATTAATCCCATATTCATAACGTTTTCATAATCATTGGATACTCCGGTAATGGTATCGAAAACTCCGCTTTGTACCATTACAAGTTCAATAACCGACCTGAAAAGTATTCCAAAAGAAGAGAAGAGCATAATCATAAGTACTGCAACCAGGCCAAAGCTCATTATATGCAGTATCATGGTATCTTTCATGCGGCCATCAGTGCCTTTTGGCAAAAATATTTTATCCATTTACGGCTCCTTTAATCTTTATAATATAGTAATTATAACACTACTTTATCTTGGCTAAAAGCCCCGCATAGATATATTCTTTTGCCTCTCCCATGTCAATGGAGTCAGAACATTTATTATGAAGAATCATTGTAAATTCAACAATCTGTGATAAAAGTGCAGACTTAAGAAGGAGCTTATTCTTATCTCCAACAAGGTTCTCTTTTTCTGCTTTTTCATAAAACCATTCAATTAATGATTCAATAAATTTGTTGGCAAGATTCTCATCGAAACAGGTATATTTTTCTTTGATGTCACCCATGCTTTCATATGAGCCGGCGGCCATTTTGAACATATAATTAAATGGCTTAATATCATCTCTGTGAGCTTCCATGTAATCAAGAATCACCATGAATCTGTCGCGGAAAGTCTCCTTCTTGTCCACCAGTTCCTTAACAATGGTAATCTGCTTTATGATGTCATAAAAGAGTGCCTTTATGACCAGTTCTTCCTTGGTTTTGAAATATTCATAGGTTGTGCCTTTTCCAACGCCTGCCTTTTTCGCGATTTCGCTGACAGTTAAGGCGCGCACATCCACATCTTCATTTATCATTTCAATTACAGCGATGTATAACTGTTTTTCCTTCTCCTTAGGAAACATTAACTCCTGAATTTTATCCATTAGGCTTCACCTCCGGTCGACCCGTCAAACTGCAGAGCCAATTCCTGGTTATCCTTGTTTCCTTCATTCATAAAATCCTCCTCAACCATGCTCTTGTTGGAATTAAGCATGTCATAGATACAAGGCACCACAATAAGAGTCATAAGTGTACCATATACAAGACCGCCAATCATGGTAATTGCCATTGGCTGCATCATTGCCGAACCGTCGCCGATACCAAGTGCCATTGGGAACATGGAAATAACTGTTGTAAGTGTAGTCATAAGGATAGGTCTGAGTCTTGTAGCCGCTGCTTTGGCAATGGCTTCTTTCTTGTCCATTCCTTCTCGTCTTAACTGATTAATATAATCAACCATAACGATACCGTTATTAACGATGATACCTGCCAGCATTACGAATCCGAGCATTGCAATGACGCTGATTTCCTGCCCTGATAAGAAGAGCGCCATGAAACCGCCGGTGAAAGCAAGCGGCAGAGTAAACATGATAATAAATGGTGATAATAATGACTGGAACTGAGCAACCATTACAAGGTAAATTAATATAATTGCAAGAGCAAGCATGAGTCCAAGCTGCTTCATGGCATCATATATCATCTCATCCTCACCGGTCATTTCAATGGAATAACCGCTTGGAAGTTCAAGTTTGTCTAACTTCTTATTTACTTCATTACTTACCTTTGTAATATTATGATCCTCGTCAATATCTGCAGTAATAGCAATATATTTGGTCTGAGCATCCCTGTTAATTACGCTAAGTGTTTCTGTATCTTCGAAGGTAGCGATTCTTGATAATCTTACCTGTTCTTCTTTTCCTTCATCATTAACATAGGTAAATGTCATCTTCTTAAGGTCTGCCAAAGTTGCCTCGCTCTGCTCTTCACTCTGAAGATAAACGCTTAAATCCTTGGTCTCAGTAGAGATGGATGTAGATGAAGTTGTGGAAGCAATCTTGGTCATAACAATGCCGAAGACCTGAGCGACGGTCATTTTGTATTCCATTGCCTTATCCTTATCTACATGAATCTTTAAGGATGGTGTGGTATTATCAAGGCCTGCCTGAACATTGGTTGTACCTTCTGTATTTTCAACTATCTCGGCAACCTCTGCTGCATATTCCTGAATCTTATCAAGGTCACGGCCCTTTACATAGATTGAAAGACCTGAACCGAAGAATGCGGAATAGTCATTGGATGATGTGGTTGCTTTAACCTCGCAGTCCAGCACTGAAGTCTTCTGGAGGATTTCATCCACGATTTCGGATGATTTTCTCTTGGTATTTTCATCAAGAATAATATAATATGATGCATCTTCAGAGCCGCCGCCAAAGAGTGACAGGGCGCTGCCGCCACCGAGCATAACACCGATGGTTTCGATGCCGTCAATATCCATCATAATCTCTGTTGCTTCATCGCAGAGGGCTCTCAGTTCATCTTCTGTAAGAGTCTGATCTTCCCTAGGTCCGATGGAGAGTGAAATCTGATCTGTTTCAATATCCATGTTAATGAAGCTAAAGCCTCTCTGGTATGCAGCAAATATGCTGACTGCAAGAAGCAATATTGCAAGGAGAAGTACAAGCACCTTGCCCTTAAGGAACTTAGTTACAAGAGTCTCGTACCAGTCTCTGATTTTGTCAAATAATGGTGTCGGCTTTTCTTCGCCATCCTTGATGATTACGGATGCCATCATAGGAACGAATGTTAAAGCCACAATCAAACTTGCTCCAAGAGTATAGAGAATTGTAAGAGCAAGGTCTACGAATAACTGCTTTGTAAGTCCGTCAACGAAAACGATTGGCAGGAATACGCAGACAGTTGTAATTGTTGATGCCACGATAGCACCTGTTACCTGATCGGTACCAACGACTGCGGCATATTTTACCGCTCCGCCTTCCTTTCGTATTCGGTATATATTTTCAATAACAACGATGGAGTTATCCACCAGCATACCTATACCCAGGGCCAGGCCTGAAAGTGAAATCATGTTAAGTGTGATATTGCTAAAATACATAAGTACGATTGCGAATACAACACTAAGAGGTATTGAGCATGCAATAATAAATGTTGATTTGTAATCTTTTAAGAATACGATAAGAATAATTACTGCAAGAAGGGCACCGATTAACATGTTCTGAACAACGGACATAACAATAATATCGATATATACGCCCTGGTTCATAAGAACTGCCATGTTAAGGCCTTCTTCAGTTTCTTCATATTCTTCAAATTTATCAAGTAATCTGTCTGTTACATCACCTGTTGCATAACCGGTCTGCTTCTCAATTGAAAGCATGATGGCCGGATTGCCATTTATTTTTGAGTAGGAATCTGCTGAATTATCAACAACTACTACATCTGCAACGTCTGAAAGATGGATAGGGTCAACGCCATCAAGACCCATATCAATAAGGATTACATCCTCAAGATCTTCTACTGTATTGATGTCATCACCAACAGTTACAAGATACTGAGTCTCATTCTGATTAATGTAACCTGCAGGCATCTCAAAGTTCTGGGCAATAATAAGATTGGTAAGCATATCTACTGTAAGGATATTGCTTACATCTGCCTGGCTTAATGCACTTTCCTTGGCAGAGTCAAGCTGTGTCTGGCCATTTTCCAGAGCCATCTGACCCAGCAAAATCTGCGTCTGGGCACCACTTATCTCCATTACACCAAGAATTTGTCCTTCAGTAAGTGCCTTATATGCATCATCAAGGGTAGTCTTACCTGCACTAACCTGTTCTTTTCCCTGGTTAACGGCTGAAATACCAGTATTAACCTGAGCAAGAGTTTTTGTTAATTCAGCTTTTGCTTTAGGAATGTCATGATAATCATTAATTGTAATTTTTAATGCAGCAAGAGCAGGCGCCATTGTTGCAATCTGAGCATTTATCTGTTTAAGACCTTCGTCAGCTTTTTCATAAGATTCTATTACGAATGATCTTTCCATACCTGTTGCCTGAAGAAAAGTTGCATCATCCATACCCTGAGCCATTAAATATAATGGTTCAAGCTGTCTTTTTGCATCTTCGGCTTGCATTGCTGCAGCATATAACTGGTCAAGACCATTAATAGTCTGTTCCAATGTAGTCTTACTGGTATTTAATTCTGTAAGTGTACTGTCTAACTTACTCTCACCAACATAAGCCTGAATCTTACCATTAACTACCTGATTGGAATTATCTGCGATTTGTGCCGCAAGTTCTTCCTTCTTCTCATTTAATGTATCCTGACCATCTTCAAGTTCTTTCCTTGAATCATCAATTTCTTTCTGAGCATCTACGAACTTATCTTCAATGGCGGCTTTTACCTCTTCATTAATTTCTTCAATCTCGTCTTCCTTAAGAGTAATCTGAATATTCTCTTTTACGGAACCAACTGTTGAAACTGAAGCAACACCCTCAACACTTTCAAGATATGGAACCAGCTTATTATCCACATATTCTGATAATTCAAGGGAATCCATACCCTCAACGTCAACTGATGCAACCATTACAGGAAGCATGGATGGGTCAAGCTGCATTATCATAGGTGAACCAACCGTATCATTCCAAGTACCTTTAAGCTGGTCTAATTTCTGCTGCATCTCAATAACAACTGAATCCATATTTGCCGACTGCTCATATTCCAGAATAACTATGGAATAGCTGTTATATGACATGGAAGAAATATTCTTAATATTGGATGTTGTGGCCATCTGGGCTTCAACAGGAGCCGTTACAGTCGACTCCACTTCCTCCGGACTGGCACCCGGATATGCTGTAATTACCAGAGCATACGGAAGATTCATATTCGGAAAAAGATCCGTCGTCATCTTCGTCATGGAAACAATGCCTAATACTATTACAAGTACTACGCCTACGAAAACTGTGTAAGGTTTTTTAACACTGATTTTAGGAAACATATCTGATTCTCCTTTTAAGATATATTTATCTCAATCCCATAATAAACTGTAATATTTTCTCGACCGACCAGTCGGTCGGTATTTAAGACAAAACAAAGAGCCTACACATAGTAGACTCTAATGCCCAGAACCGGAATCGAACCAGCGACACGAGGATTTTCAGTCCTCTGCTCTACCAACTGAGCTATCTGGGCATGGACGAAATCCCGAAACACGTCTGCGGTTCACGCTGTACGCATTTCTTGCGTCACAACATTGGTTATTTTACATGGTGAAAAAGCAATTGTCAATAGGTTTTTTACAAAAATAATGAAAAAAGTTCGACCAAAATTTATTCCCACCCCTGCAACAGACTCTCATACCGCAGCATCAGCTCCACCACCCGGCTGTAGCTGACTTTTCCGTCCGCTACACCGTTGACCTTCAGCGTGGTATCCACAAAGGTGTCGGCCGCCCTGCTTACCGTCTCTGTCCGGAACAGTGCCTTCTCCTCAATGCGCGCCCATTCTTCGTCGGTCACAAAGATGTCGTCGCGGTACACCGCATCCGTAATCTGTACAAACCCCTGAGCCTCCACTGCTGTCTTGTAGCGCTCCGGCGCTTTCTTGGCTACCCGCTCCAGATCCCGCTCCAGATATCCCAGAACACTCAGATATCCGCTGTACTCAAAATAGATGTCATCCGACTGTACACAGGCGAGATATCCGATAAAATTCGCCTCATCCTCATAGATGAATCCCTTCAGATGCGCCAGTTCGTGGCACATGGTGGCCGGCAGATTCATCACGTATGCCACATCATTATAATTTGCCTCCATGGAAAACGGAAAATACCAGCCCAGTGTGTACTGCTGGCACATAAAGTCCGAAAAATACAGCGGTTTGGGACGGGGATAGTATCCCTTCAGCCGGGGATAGCGCTCCCCCAGCTTCGCCATTTCCTCCCGCGCCTTGTCCCGCATATCCACAAGTTCGCCCGTCCGGGACACACTGCCGGGATAGGCTACTCTGCCGTCTTCCCCTCTCGCCACCTGTCCGGCCAGCTCGTTACACCGCTCCGCCACCCGGTTTCGCAGCTGCAGAAACTCCTCCAGGGTATATTCCTCCTTTGTCCCGCTCAGATAAGTTTCCGAAAACGTGGAGACATGGTACAGCATAAAGCAGTTTAACGTCATGATCAGGCATACAAAGAGAAGCACCCATGCGAAAAACCTCAGATATCCCCCCATCCACCGGGGCACACGCTTTCTCAGGATCCGCAGCAGGATCGCTGCCATGCCGCAGACCACTGCAGCCCCAAGCACCGCCAATCCCACAAAGATCAGCCCTTCGCCCACCGAGAACGGAAAGCATCCCGTAAACCGCCCATAGGTGTTGACCCACAGGGGAAATACATATTTGACATAAATGTCACAAAAAACAGTGCTGTTCCAGGAAATCCCGTTTAACAGCACTGTTACGATTGCAATACCGATATAATTACGCTTTCGCCTCTGCAAGGCGCGGCTGCTCTTTGGTGTTTTGATCGTCACTGCCTGCTCCTACCTTTACGCGGGGTTTTTTCCAGATGTTGCTCTTATACAGAAGGAACAAGATCACGGAGGAGATCCCGTTACTGACCACCACGGAGTACCACACGCTGCGCACGCCCATATGTAGCACGCTCTCGCAGAACCACAGCGTCAGGAAGCGGAACACCCACAGTCTGGTGGCGTCCACCGCCATGGTGACTTCCGTGTGCCCGGTGCCCTGGAACAAGCCGGTAGAGGCGTTGTACACACCGTTGGTGAAACACCAGAACGCCATGATACTTAAGAAGTCCGCCGCCCACTCGATGACCTGCGGATCATCCGAGAAGATACTCACGATACTGGTGGAAATGAAATCTCTTGATAAAATCATACCACCCACAAACAAAAATACAACACAAATTTTCATGGAGAGCAGGTATCCCTCCTCTGCGCGCTTCATCTGTTTTGCGCCCATATTCTGTCCCACGATAGTCGCCACCGCGGAGCCGACGCCGTTGGAGGGCAGCGTGATCAGACCGTTCACCTTGTTGCCAATGCCGTAAGCCGCCATGGCCTGATTGCCGTAGGCATATACATTTCTGCTCATAAGCAGGAAGCCCAGCTGCATGGTGCTGCCGCCGATGGCAGTGGGCAGGCCGATCTGCAGGATCATTTTGAGCTTTTCTTTTTCAAACCGCATATTCCGTACATCCAGATGCACCGGATTGCTCTTGCGGCTTAACAGCAGGAACGCCACCGTCGCCGGCACCATCTTGGCGAACAGTGTGGCCAGAGCCGCCCCCGCGGTTCCCATATTCCATGCGATCATGAGCAGCGGATCCAGGATCATGTTCAGCAGAATACCGCCCAGGTTTAAGAACATCGGCCGCACGGTATCTCCCTGTGCCTGATGCACCGCCGAGAAAATATTCACCATATACAGAAAGGGCATATCCCATACCACAATGCGCAGATAGGTGCAGGCGTGCGTATAGGTCTCGCCGTCCGCCCCCAGCCAGCTCACAATGCCGGAGGTCGCCGCAAACACAATCGCCGCACAGGTAATGGCAAAACAGCCCGCGCAGGCGAAAATCTGGTTGGCCATGCTTTTGGCGTTCTCATATTCCTTCGCCCCGATATATTGGGCAATCAGTACGGAACCTGCCACCGTGATGCCCGTGCCGAAATTCAAGATGATGTTCTGCACCGGCGTGACCAGATTGATGGCTGCCAGCTGGTTTGTACCGATCTGTCCCAGCCAAAAGGTATCTGTCAGGTTATACATAGTCTGCAGGAAGCTGTTGATCACCACCGGAATCGCCAGGGAAAGGATCGCCTGCAGCATATTTCCGTTCAGGATCAGGTCTTTGTTTATCTTTTTCGCTGTTTTCATATGCTCGCCTCATTTCAAAAACAAGAGATTTTCTTTTTTCAAGCATATATTACAATAAAAATACAGTGGTTTCCGCTTTGAATTTGTTGAATTCCGGTGAAAACCACTGTTTTTTTATTTTTAAATCAATTTTTATTGAAAATTATTGAAAAATGGGGCTGCCGTCCACTGTCGCATACTCTTTATAGTCGTCCCAGATATTGCAAAGCCAGGTCGCACCCTGGTTCAGGATGATCTCATTGCCGTTCCCATCATAAAAATGATTGGCATCGTAGTCGCTTTCATGTTTCCAGGTAGCCTTGATCATCTTGCCGTTTGTAAACACATAGGCGTCCCCCGTCCCCTGCACCGTAAATTTCAGATAATCGTGGGCGTCCCTGACCTCACCGTGGCACACCTTGAAAATAATATTCGTCACTGCCACCTGCTTGCCGGTCAACTCATCGATCTGGGGCGCGCCATACTGGGAACGGTAATAAAGACCGTCATCCGGATTATAAGTGAACGTAGCGTTGCTCTGCCCATAACCGCCCTTGTTGCTCTGCGTGCCTCCGGGACAGATTTTCCGGGCATCCGGATATTCCTCATATTTTTTGCGGCCGTCATCCGCAAACAGATACGCCGCCGGATCTCTGCCCTGCTTCGCAAAGCGCCCGGATTCGGCGTAGGTCTTGCCGTAGCCCTTGGATTCCACGCCCTTGATATAGCCCTTCACGCTGCTCTCCGGCGCGTCCGTACTCTCGCCGGGCTTGGCCTCCGCGATCCACATGTATGCCGTGAATTCCGTGGCATATCCACCGCTTCTGCGATCCGATCTGCGGGAAAATGCGGGTTCATACGGACTCTCTATACCGACCACCGCCTGGGAAATGTTGTCAACCCTGTCCGAATTGATCAGATCCTTCACATACGGCACCGCCAGTCCCCAGTTACAATAGATCGCATCCAATGCCATCGCTTCATAAATATAATAATCTCTGCTGCTGCGGATCGGTCCGATATATTTCAGATCGTCATAATCCTCCACCACGCACATCAGACGGGTGATCCGCCCTTCCACCGGCGCCTCATAGATGATGCTCGCCCGGGACAACCCGTACTGCGGCATGGCAGGCGGATTGTTCGGCACCATGATCGCTAACGGCCTTCTATCCACGATGCTCTGTTTCTTCCATTCTCCCGTCAGATAGCTCTGCTTCATTCCATCCACTACCCTGCGCTCTTTAATGGCATCCGGCTCCACCTCCGGTTCCTCCGCCTGAGGCGAACTTTCCGTTCCCGCCTGATCCTGTCCCGAAGCGTCAGGTGCTTTGGCACCGGAAGACTCCACCTCCAGCTCCTGAATAATCGGGCTGCCTGTCGGCGCCTTGCACCCGGCTGCCGCCACACAGAGCACAACCAGCATCACTGTAAAGATCTTCCTTTTCATGCAATTTATCCTTTCTTCCAGGTAACCGGCGCAAAGAGCACCAGCATCGGCATCAATTCCAATCTTCCGATCAGCATATCCAACATCAGGACCACCTTGGACAGATCGGAAAACAGCCCGAAGTTTGCCGCGGGTCCCACTTTGGCCAGACCGGGGCCGATATTGTTCAACGTCGCCACGATTGCCGTGAAATTCGTGGTGAAATCAAAATTGTCCAGACTGACAACCAGAAGGGACGCCATATAGATCAGCACATAACTGGAAATAAACACGTGCACGGAGCGCACGGTATCTTTATCCACCACATGTCCGTCCAGCTTCACCGTACTCACCCCCCGGGGGTGCTTTACGGTAAACAGCTCCCTTATCATACTCTTGATCAGGATCACTACCCGGGATACCTTAATACCGCCTCCGGTACTGCCCGCACAGGCGCCGATGAACATGATCGTCACCAGGATCGTCGTGGAAAATGCCGGCCACAGATCAAAATCCGCCGTGGAATATCCGGTAGTCGTGATCACCGATCCCACCTGGAAAAACGCATGTCTGAGCGCCTCCAGCGGATCCGGAAAAATATGGCGTATGTTCCAGGCGATGGCAAGCCCGCTGACCAGGATGATCCCCAGATACACCTTGACTTCCTCTGTAAAAGCTGTCTTAAATTTTTTCCGCAGCATCAGATAATATGCGTTAAAATTTACACCAAATAAAATCATAAACACCGTGATGATCACCTGCAGATGCGGCGCATAACTGGCGATACTGTCATTTTTTATACCAAAACCACCGGTACCTGCCGTACCTAAGGATAAGGTCACTGCATCAAAAAACGGCATCCCTGTCGCAAACAGCAGAATAATCTCCAGGATCGTCATCACCGTATACACCGCGTACAGAATAAATGCGGTGGCCTTCACCCTCGGCACCAGCTTTTCCACCGAGGGGCCCGGGCTTTCCGCCTTCATCAGAAACATACTGTTGCCGCCCCGCATAGGAAATACCGCCAGAATGAACACCAGCACTCCCATACCGCCGATCCAGTGAGTGAAGCTTCTCCAAAAGAGACATCCGTGGGAAAGTCCCTCTACATTATTTAATATACTGGCACCTGTAGTGGTAAATCCGGAGATCGTTTCAAACAATGCGTCCACAAAGCTGGGAATCTCCCCGCTGATCCAAAAGGGAAGCGCCCCAAAAAGACTGAGCACGATCCAGCAGAGGGAGACACAAATATATCCTTCCAACGCATAAAATACATAACTTTTCGGTTTTTTAAAGCTCAGAAGCCACCCCGTTACAAGACTGATCAGGGTCACCGCCAAAAAAGCGACCGCGCATTTATCCCGATAGATCAGTGCCACAAGTAACGGCAGGCACAGGAACAGGCTCTCAAACTTGAGCACCGTCCCCAAAACATATCGTATGATCGAGTAATTCATGATATCCTCTCTGTTACTTTATTTAGATCACTTTTCAGCCGCGCCATTGGCATAACCAGCGCTTACGCCAGAATATCCTGCGCGTCCTGCAGACCCAGGATTGTAGTGACCACAATGATCTGATCCCCGGACATGATACAGGTCTGTCCGTCGGGGACAATGATCTCGTTGTTTCTCGTAATACAACCGATCAGGATGCCGGGCTTTAACTGCAGCTCCCGCAGCGGAATCCCTGTGATCTTGGAATTTTCGGTAATATTAAACTCCAGCGCCTCCACCCGGTCATCATACAGACGATACAGGGTCTGTACATTACTGCCGATGGAATTGCGGGTGGCACGCACATACCGCAGGATCTGCTGTGCCGTGGAAAGCTTGGGGTATACCACGCTGTCCATATCCAGATTATGTATCACCTCGTTCAGCTGCAGACGGTTGATCTTCGCAACCACCTTCCGCTTCACTTTCTTCTTGGCCAGAAGCGAGAGCAGGATATTTTCCTCATCCAGGTTGGTCAGCGCCACAAAGGAATCCATTGTATCGATGCGTTCCTCCTGGAGCACGGATTCTTCACTGCCGTCCCCGTTGATGATCACTGCTTCCGGCAATAACTCCGCCAACTCCTGACAGCGCACCGGATCCCGCTCTATGATCTTCACCGAAATACCCAGCGTCTGCAGGATCTGGGCCAGATATAGAGATATCTTGCCGCCTCCCACGATCATGGTATTCTTCACGCTGGTGGTCTTCATGTTGATCTTGCGGAAAAATTCAATGGCATTGCGCCTGGTTGTGATGATGGAGATCACATCTCCCCCGCGCAGCACAAAATTACCGTCGGGAATCTTTACTTCCTCGTCACGGCTCACGGCACAGATCAGGAACTGACGGTTGATCTTTGCGGACATTTCCTTCAGAGCCGTGTTATCTAACGGTGAATCCGCCGGGATCCGGAAACGGATCATCTCCACACGCCCGCGGGAGAAATGATCGATCCCGATGGCGCCGGGGAAACACAGAATATCTGCGATCTCTCTGGCCGCGGTCTGCTCCGGATTGATGATCATGGACAGTCCCAGTTCTTTCTGCAGAAACTGGTGCTCCGGGTTGTACATGGGATTGCGCACCCGGGCAATGGTATGACATTTCGAAGCCTTTCTGGCGATCACACAGCACAGCAGGTTCAACTCATCGGACACCGTCATGGCGATCAGCAGATCCGCCGTCTCAATGCCTGCCTCCACCAGTATACTGTAGCTGGCTCCGTTTCCCACGATACCCATCACGTCACATTCTGCCGCCAGCTCATGCACAATGTCCGGGTTTGTATCCACAATACAGATATTATTATCCTCTGTGCTCAGCCGCTGCACCAGGGCAGAACCGACCTTCCCACAGCCTACAATAATAATTTGCATATCGGCCTCCTGTCAAAAAACATATATAGTTTATCATACCACATAAATCGGACAGAGTGGTAACTTTTTTTAGGCCGCGCCGCGCGCGCCACTTCCGTGTGCCACTTTTCGTGTCACTCTCTGTGTTTCTCAGCCTGTTCTACCTGGGGATTCACATGGGGATGTTCCACGCTGTAAGTCACATCCGCCACAAGAAAGAGCAAAAAGACAATGCACAGAACCGTGCGCATTTTGACAGATAATTTGTGATAAAGGCGCATATAAAAGGGCAGCAGAAAACAGTTCTGCAGCATGCCGAACAGCCCGAAACATACTGCCGCCAACAGGCAGACCCGTCCGTCCAGGTTTAAAAACCGGTCGCTGTAGTCCCACCAGCGCATGCCGAAGATCCAGTCCAGAAGCAGACTGCCGATGTATTCCACCACCGTACAGATTCCCATGGACAGGAAAAAGGTCACCACCGGACGTCTGTAGAATTTCTGCAGCAAAAGCCACAGCAAAACTCCGCCGATCCCGTAAATAGGCACATAGGGACCCCTGTTCACGCCGGCATTGACCAACACATGATCGATCACCAGGTAGGCGGAAATCTCCCACAGCCACCCGGCAAAGGAAAGGATAAAAAATAATAGGATATAAAAATCTGCGCTTCTCGTATTTTTCATGCAGACAGTATGTGCAAAGCCGCAAATATTTATACATTTGAAAATTCCATTTCCTTCTGTGTATAAATTCCCGATTTCTGCCCATGCTAATCGTATCAATTTTTGTTTTTACCGGAGGTATTTACCATGAACCAGACACCCTCACCGGAGGAGAGTCCGCTCTCCGTCACCGGTCTGATCACCAATAACGGAGAGCTCTGCGGTTATCGATTGTCCAATGACTGCTTTGTCAGCTGTGAAGACGGCGCCAAAATGGCGGATTCCGGCCTTTTGACCGGTATTTTTACTCCGCGCTCTGCGCCAGGGACGGATCGTCCATGATTCCCATAAAAAGAGGCATATCCGCTTCTTTGTCCAGGATCATATACAAAAACGGATGATCAAAGTGCACTTCCTTGGGAAGCACCGGGTTCTCCACTGCGGCACACTCATCCATTGCCACTTCCGTTACCGCTGCGGCCTCAGTCCCTTCCTCATCCACGATGAAGACCGCTTTCTGCCGCACCAGGGAGATATAAAGAGGCAGTCCATTGTCCGTGAGACCAATGCCCGTAAAATCCGCAAGGTTTTCGTCAAAAGCGGAAGAAAAACCCATTTCCTTCAGATCCTCATTCAGCACCTTGTCAAAAGTCACCTCAAACTTAGGCAGCCACAGATCCACGGAAATCTCCTGCCCTGCATCCACCATGGCGCCAATCTGCTCCATGTCCAGACTCTCATACATCTGCCGTACCGTCTGCCCATTTGTAGGTTTCAGTGCCACAAACACCAGATCGGAGTCCTGATAGGTCATCACAATTCCATCGCAGAATTTACTTGACACATATGTCATATACTCGTCGTATTGGCTCATCATGGGGATTTTACGCTCTTTTCCGTCCTCCAATGTGAAGGTTCTCTCCCAAGTGCTGTTCTTCTCAAAAGGCATCACCCACTTTCCCTTGAAGTAGAGTGTATTGAACAGTACCAGTCTTGCATCCTCACTCAAAGGCTCCTTTAGGAAATCCTTGATGAGTCCTCTGGTGTTATCCTCGATCCAACCATTGATGGTGCCCATGGTTTCCGGAGCGGAAAGCTGCGTCTGATAGACCTGAGCCTGGTAACTGCTCGCCGCCACTGAAAGCCAGTCCGCCTCGCAGTTCATTCTGTCGTCCACCCAGGCAGAATTGGCCAATAATACTTTAGTCCCCTCTTTCTCAGCGGGAAGCCGCTTCATAAGCTGATCCGCTGCCGCCTGCCTACCCGTGCCCATCACCGCGTCAAACTCCGCTGCCGTCTGCCCCTTTGCGCCCGCCCCCGCCAGGGACATGGCCAGATACGCACTGACCGGCGACTGGACCGGATTGGTTTCCGAAAAGCTCTTTGCCAAAAGTGTTTTGCCAAACTGCTGTGCCCCGGAAAACTCCGGTTTCTCCGCATAATCATAGATTGCGACAGGAATGTCAGAAGTTAATTCCCGTGTTCCGGACGAGCCGGAGGCAGTGTGCTGTCCCGCCGCCTGGGATGGACCTGTCTGTGAGGTGCCTGCCTGGGACGAGCCCGCAGACGCAGACGGATCCGTTGTCTGGGACGAGCCCGCAGTCCCTGTCTGCCCTGCGCATCCGGTGAGCAGACTGCCTGTCAGCAGGAATGCCCCCGTCAAAGTCACCATCTTTTTCCACAAATAGATTCTTCTCATATTGCATTCTCCCTTTTGCTTATTGCTGCATCTTTTATTCCTGCACCTGGCTCGGATCATCCATAATTCCCACAAACAGCGGCGTATCCGTCTCCGGATCCAATATCATATAGAGAAACGGCTCATCAAAATGCACCAGCTTAGGTTCCTCCACAGGCATCATACTGTTGGTCCTCATGATCACCTCCGTCACCGCCGCCGCTTCGGTTCCCTCTTCATCCACGATGAACACTGCTTTCTGCCGCACCAGGCTGATATACAGATCTCCGATATCCGCCTGGCCGATTCCGCTAAAATCCGCATGTTCTGCATCAAAGGCTTTGGTCAGGCCCATATGCATCAGATCACCATTCAATATTCTGTCAAACATCACCTTGAATTTCGGCAGCCACAGATTCACCTGTACATTCTGCGCCGCATCCACTGCCTCTCCCAGCTGTTCAAAGGTGATATCCGCATACAGTTCGCGCACATTCTGTCCGCCTGTAGGCCGCAGCGCTACGAATAAAAGCTCGGAATCCCGATAAGGCAACGCCACACCGTCGTAAGCTTCCCCCTGCACATAACTCATCTTTCCCGTCCTGCGCATCATGTCCGCCTGGACCGTTGTCCCGTCCGCCAACGTAAAATCTTCTTTTGCGGTATGCTCGCCGTCAAAAGCGCTCTGCCACTGTCCCTTAAAATAAATCGTATTAAACAGCGCCAGCCTGGTCGCATCATCTAACGGCTGGTCAAGCAGATTTTTAATCAAGCCCTGCGTATTCTGCTCCACCCAGGCATTGATCTTCCCCATGGTCTCTCCCGTGGAAAGCCTGGTCTGGTACACCTCTGTCAGATAAATGTCCGCTGCCGTCTTCCGCCAATCCGCCTCGCAGATCAGTCTGTCGTCCAGCCACGCGGAATTGGCCAGCGCAACCTTCGTCCCCTCCGCATCCGAGGGGAAACGCTTCATAAATTGTTCCGACCTTGCCTGTCTGTCCTGACCCATGACAGCGTCAAATTCTGCTGCCGTATCGCCTTCTGCCCCCTCTCCCGCCAGCGCCATCGCCAAAAAAGCGCTTAACGGTGACTCTATCGGATTGGTCTCTTCCAGACTCTGGGCAAAAAGTGCTTTGGAAAATTCTTCACAGGCGAACTCTTCACAGGGCCCGATCACAGGCTCCTGCGCCTGACCGGTCAGATCCTCTGCCACATAGGATGACTCTGTACCGGTATTGTTCGCGCTTGTGACGTTAATGTCAGAAACCGTGCACCCTGATGTAAAACTGCCGATCAGCGCACAGATTCCCATCGTCGCCACACATCTTTTCACACAACTTTTTATCCGCAGTTTCTTTCTTTTTTTCATTTCAGATCCTCCTCTGCACCTGCCTTTTTGATGCGTTCTTACCCCTATAGACGACTCTTGTCTGAAAAAGTTTCAAAATTTTACCTGCAAAATACACCCCGGTATAAAATATTTCTTCCCGCGCACACTAAAACCGACATCTTTTCTATAGGAGGTATACCATGCAAAACGAAAAAGAAATATTGTCTTCCGCCCTGCCCAAAGCCGCTTTGGACGACATACCCTCTCCCAAAGAGAATGCCCTCTCCATCACAGGATTGGTAAAAGAAAAAGGCCGCATTTCCGGCTATCAGCTCTCCGACGACCGCATCGTGAGCCGGGAAGAGGGCGTCAGTCTCGCCAGATCCGGCATGATCAAGGGCGTCGGTATCGCCCACAATAAAGACACTGAATACCTCAAATCCCTTCCGGATGACACAGAGGGCAATAATTTATCTTCCCTTCCTACAGTAAATGAAAAAACTATTTAAAGCAATACCAGTGCCTATTCTGCGTGCAAAAATAAGGTATATTTAATATTGCTCTTAAAATGTACAATGTACAAAAGAGGTGATATGCATGTTTAAGGTGGAGAAAAAGCACTATATCAACAAAACTTTTCGAATTGAGGAGGAATTACTGAAAAGACTGGAACTGGTAGCCGCCCGGGAAAACATCTCTGTCAACGCATTGGTTGTGCAGTGCTGCCAATATGCTCTGGATGATATGGGTTCCAATGAGAAAAAGCCTTGAAACCAAACGGTTTCAGGGCTTTTTTATGCTGGCAGCCGGACTTGAACCGGCACGGTGTTGCCACCGAGGGATTTTAAGTCCCTTGCGTCTGCCTATTCCGCCATGCCAGCAGATGGATGGAGGTGGATTCGAACCACCGAAGCAATTTGCAGCAGATTTACAGTCTGTCCCCTTTGGCCACTCGGGAATCCATCCATACAGGCCTTGATGCACGATGTCATCAATACCTGACAATGTGAAATTTTATCATAAATCCCAATAAAATGCAAGCAGTAATTACCGTCCGGCTTTTTCACAATAATACAGCGTAAACGGATACATTGCGATCTGCTGGTCGCCGCAATATTCCACCGAATAACCCATATCCTTCATTTCCTGCAATTCATCCGCATCGATAGGTTCCGGTGTAAAATACCAGAATTTATTATAGTCCGCCCCCTCATTACTGCATCTTCCGGCAATGATCTCCCGATCCGGATAATAATAATACAGGACTGTCCACGCCAGATGCTTTACATTATTGCTGATCATCGCCGTATCTTTGTCCACTTCCCCGATGATCTCCAGCGTCTGTTCTGTCACCGCCTTCTCATGCAACGCCTCTGTCCGATACTCCTTATAGCTGCGCAGACCGATGACAGTCAAAACCGTAAGCACTAGCACCAATCCCAACTTCACCAGATTTTCCGGCCATTGTATATGTAGTTTTCTGTCCCTTTTTTTCACGACCTTCAGCATACCGTCGCTGGCGATCACAACCAAAAGCACTGACAACGCACTTACCGGGTATAAATATCTTCCGGTCAGCACCGGTCCTACCACCAGGCATACCAGATACACCGCGATCACCGTAACCAGGATCGTAACCACTCCAATGGCCGCACCGTACGCGTGATTGGACCATTTCTTCAGAGTCGGCGTATGAACCATGACCTCCAACCGCTTACCGTCATCATATGTCACCTCAAAGAAAGAGGATTCCGCCAGAAACAAAACCCCCAGGCAGATCAGCAATAAAAAGAACAGTATCTTCGCATATTCCGGGCCGCAAAGGATCATCTTGGCGCTGTCCTTCACTCCCATCAGCTCTGTCATCCACCAGTTATTTTTGACATTATTTGTCCCATGGAACAGATAGCGGAACCACGGTGCATACCCAACAATATATCCCAGCAAAGCCGCCAACGATTTGATCCAGGTCTTCCGGCGAAAGCGGATGATCGCTGCCACACCGGTCACAAAGATCAAAATTCCCGCCGTCATCATGGCATAGTAATGGGAATAGGCACCAACCAATCCCCAGAAAACCATCCCAATCCATGCCACCGCTTTTCCGCCGCTGATTACACGATATGCACAGTAATAGCAACAGAGCACCCCCAAAAATGCCAGTGAGTACATGCGGATCTCCAGATTATTATGCACACAGGCCGAAGAAAGCGCAGTGATCACAACGAGAAATGCCACCGGAATCTTTTCAAAATACCTCTGCAAAAAAAACAAAGCCAACACCAGCCCGATCAAAAAGGGTGTCAGGGCAGCCAAATGGTATACCCAGCCCGTATGCCCCAGCACCTCTCCGAAGAGCTTGGTCCAATAATAGTGCAACGGGGGATGGTTATCCCAGTAATACAGCACCTGGAGGATTCCCCCCATACTCTTCTGCGCCGTATTTGCTGAAAAACATTCATCTCCCCACAACACATTATCAAAAATCAGACTGCCGTTCAGGATCACGGCCACTGCCGTCAACAGATAGATCGCAATGGGGAAGATAAAACGATCGAGAAACCGCCAGACGGCGGTTTCTCTGTACTCCTGCCACGCAACCTGTATGCGTATCTTCTTTTTCACAATTAAATGTCCTTTCCGATATATTTTAAGATTGTCGCCGATGTGGGCGGCAACTCGATCGTGATCTTGCCCACATTCATATCATATTCCCGTCCATCCACCAGATATCCGATGCTGGATGTCTGCAAAAGGGTTCTCATTTTTCCCCTTTTCGGTGTACCGGCTTCCCATGCACACACATCCCGTGTGACAGGATAATTGTTGTTGTTGATCAGGATCACGCATTGTCCCCGGTCATGGAAACGACCGTAAATAAGCAGATTATAGTCCGTGTCCATATATTTCAGTGAGCCAATGCGCAATTCGTCATTTTCTCTGCGCAGCCTTATAATATCCTTATGGAACTGGATCATCTCCTGATCCTCATGCCCCCATGGATAGGTTCTGCGGTTGTCCGGATCGGTAAAACCGCACAATCCCGCCTCATCACCGTAATAAATGGTCGGCGCCCCCATCCAGGTCATCTGGATCGTCACGGCCTCACGAAAGACCGCTTTATTCACATCCTGTTCCGCCGCTTCCGGTCCCATGGTATTGGTACGTCCCACCTTATGGTTCGTACGGGTCAAAAAACGGGAGTGATCATGGTTGGAAAGCTCATTCATCGCCACCTGCCAGCTGGGCATGGCAAAGCTTGCGCCATGGTGCTGCATCGCGCTCCAGAAGCTCCCGGAATTACCCAGAAGATCCTCTCTGTAGTCGTCGCTGTGCTTCTCCATACCGGTCAGGAACCAGGTCACCGGCTCCATGAACGCATCATAGTTCATCACCGTGTCCCATTCATCTCCCTGCAGCCAGTCTCTGGCATTGCCATAGTGCTCCGCCAGGATGATGGCATTGGGGTTGGCTTCCTTCACTGCCTTGCGGAAATCCCGCCAAAACTGATGGTTAAATTCCTGGCTGTGCCCCAGATCCGCCGCCACATCCAGTCTCCATCCGTCCACATTGTAGGGCGGAGAAACCCATTTACGTCCGATCTGCAGTACATATTCATACAATTCCCTGGAATTCTCATAATTCAGCTTCGGCAGCGTGTCATGGCCCCACCAGCCGTCATAGCTGCCGTTATAAGGCCAGGCATAGGGATCATGAAAATCAAAATATTTTCTGTAAGGGCTTTCAGCGCTGACATAAGCCCCTTTCTCATATCCTTCCGCATCCTCATAGATGCGTTCTCGGTCCAGCCACTTATTAAAGGAACCGCAGTGGTTGAACACTCCGTCCAGGATCACCTTCATCCCGCGCCTGTGCGCCTCTGCAACCACTTCCGCAAACAGCTCGTTGCTGGCCTCCAGGTTCGCCTTGTTCGTCACGCGGTTGATATACCGGGTGGCAAACCGGTTTTCCCGCTGATCCGGGGGAAGCAGTTCCCCTTCATCATAGACGATCCTGCCGAAATGAGGATCGATATAGTCATAATCCTGAATGTCGTATTTATGATTGGAAGGCGATACAAACATGGGGTTAAAATAGATCACCTCCACGCCCAGATCCTGCAGATAATCCATTTTGTCCAAAACACCCTGCAGATCCCCGCCGTAAAACTCTCTCACGTCCATGGCTGCCGGATATTGGCTCCACTCCTCCACCCGGTGCACCGGCTCCCCGATGTAACAATATTCATTGGACAGCACATCGTTTGTGGGATCTCCGTTACAGAAGCGATCCACGTAGATCTGGTACATCACCGCACCCTTTGCCCAATCCGGCGTCTTAAATCCGGGCAGGATCTGAATCTCATAGTACTCATTCACATCCTGTACCAGACCTCTGGTATCATAGTAGGCCACGATCCGTCCCGTGCGCAGCTCAAAATGATACTTCACCTTTTCGTTATCCAGTTGTAATTCATAGGAATAGTAATCAAAGACTTCGTCACTGCGCTCTTTATTCATCAGATACTTCTGTCCCTGATGCACAAAGAAAACAAAATCCACATTATTCCTGGCAGTGCGAATACGAATCGTCACCCGATCATAAGCGGAAGGCTCCGCCGGTGTCACATAGTTAGCAGTCGTGTCCGTAAAGATCGCCCTGCGGTTGAAAACCGGTCGCATCCCGGCAATATACTGCTGGTTATACTCCGCTCTTCTCAAATGTTCTGCATCCATAGATATATAATCTTCTCCTTACATTGTTTCTGCTCCGGATGAAGCAATGCATATCTATGTACTATTTTACCCAATAAGAGGATATTTTTCAATAGGTTATGGCACAAAGTAAAAAAGACAACCGGGAAGTTGTCTTTTTTAGAGAAGGTATTTCTTACTTATGGGGTATAGCAAAAAACTATAATGTATTGGGGGGTTACGCATATTATAATAGCATCCCCTATAGGTTTTGCCAACCCTCAAAATTCACAAAATTCACAAAAGCCATTAAAAGTTTTTGTGCATTTTTCACAGAATCGAACCGTTGATCTCGGTCTGCGCATAGGAGGAACGATTGAACAGCGCTTCAAACTCGTCTCTGGTGATCTTTTCTTTCTCCAGAAGAAGCTTCGCGCAGCTGTGAAGCACCTCCATGTGCTCCACGATGATCTCCTTTGCCTTCGCATAGCAGTCATCGATGATGGACTTCACCTCTCTGTCAATCTCCGCAGAGACCGCCTCGCTGTGATTCTTCGCATGCGCCAGATCTCGTCCGATGAGCACCTCATTGCTGTCATCGTCATAACAGATCACGCCGATATTCTCGGACATACCGAATTTCGTCACCATCCTGCGGGCTTCCTTGGTCGCCTTCTTGATATCACTGGATGCGCCGGTGGTGATGTCGCCGAAGATAAGCTCCTCCGCGATCCGCCCGCCCAGGGAAACCATGATATCCTGCAGCATCCGACCCTTGGTCAGAAACATTTCATCCCGCTCCGGCAAAGGCATGGTATAGCCTGCCGCACCGGAACTGGTGGGCACGATGGATACGGTGTAGACCGGACCCACATCGGGCAGCACGTGGAACAAGATTGCATGTCCCGCCTCGTGGTACGCCGTGATCTTTTTTTCTTTGTCCGAGATCACGCGGCTCTTTTTCTCCGTACCAATGCCAACTTTCACAAAAGATTCCTGGATATCTTTCTGGGTCAGAAATCCTCTGCTCTCCTTGGCCGCCCGGATCGCTGACTCGTTCAGCAGATTCTCCAGATCCGCGCCCGTAAAGCCCGCTGTGGTCTGGGCAATCTGTTTCAGATCCACATCCTCCGAAAGCGGCTTGTTCTTGGCGTGTACTTTCAAAATCTCCTCCCTGCCCTTCACGTCCGGCACGGAAACGGCTACCTTTCGGTCAAACCGTCCGGGACGCAGGATCGCGGGATCCAGGATATCCACACGGTTGGTGGCTGCCAGCACAATAATACCCTCGTTCACACCGAAACCGTCCATTTCCACCAGCAGCTGATTCAGAGTCTGCTCTCTCTCGTCATGGCCACCGCCCATACCGGTTCCGCGGATACGGGCCACAGCATCAATCTCATCAATAAACACGATACACGGCGCATTTTTCTTGGCTTCCTCAAACAGATCTCTCACACGGGAAGCACCCACGCCGACAAACATTTCCACAAAATCCGATCCGGAGATGGAGAAAAACGGCACTCCGGCCTCCCCGGCCACAGCCTTCGCTAACAACGTCTTACCGGTACCGGGCGGTCCCTCCAAAAGCACGCCCTTGGGAATTCTGGCACCCACTTTCGTATACTTGGTGGGCGCTTTCAGGAAATCAACGATCTCCGCCAGCTCCTGCTTTTCCTCGTCCATGCCCGCCACCTGCTCAAAGGTCGCATTTTTCTCTCCCACGGTCATCTTGGCACGGCTCTTGCCGAAATTCATCATCTTGCTGCCGCCGCCACCGCCGGAATTCTGGGCGTTCATCATCATAAACAGAAAGATCCCCACCGCCAGTACGATCACCATCGGCAAAAGGCTTGTCAGCACCCAGCTCTCCCGCTGCACATCCTCCGTCAGCGGATCATATCCGTACTCCCGGACTTCCTTTTCCATCTCGATGATATCCGTCACATAGAGCCGTTTCTCCATGCCGTTTTTCAGCTGTACCTCCAGATAACCGGTAGGCGTCTCTTTATTCGGCTGGATCACGATAGAAACAATGTTTCCACCCTCCAGGTCCTTCAAAAACCCGTTTTTTGTGTAATTTTCCGCCCCGTTCCGGAACATGCTGAGTCCGATGATCATGATCACCAGGATCACGATCCAGATCAGGTAGGAATTCAAATGCCTCGTGCTTGTCTTCACTTATGTCACCTCTGTTTTCTCTAGATATATTGCTGTCAGTCGTCGAACTCCACAACGCCGATATAGGGCAGATTGCGGTATTTCTGGGCATAATCCAAACCGTAACCCACCACAAATTCGTCGGGAATATGGAATCCTGTGTAATCCACATCCACATCCACCACACGTCTGTCCGGCTTGTCCAACAGCGTACAGATCCGCAGGGACTCCGGCTTTCTGTCCAGCATCATTTCCTTCAGATAACTCAGCGTCCTGCCGCTGTCCACAATATCCTCCACCACGAGCACATGCTTGCCCTGGATCGGCTCATCCAGATCCTTGACAATCTTCACCACGCCGCTGGACATGGTCTCACTGCCGTAGCTGGACACAGACATGAAATCCAGCGACACCGGCACTGTAATTCGCTTTGCCAGCTCGCACAAAAAGAAGCTCCCGCCCTTCAGTACACACACCAGATGTACCTCCTTGCCGGCATAATCTCTGCTGATCTGCTCCCCGATCTCCCGGATCCGGGCATCCACATCTTCTTCCGAGATCAGTACTCTAATATGTTCCGCCATCTTTTTCCTCCGTATCACTGCTTTTGCAGCGTTTCTATCTGTACCTGTAAAATACGCTCTGTCTGTTCTGTCACTTTATAATACTCACTGATCCGATAACCGACCAGCCACAGCACGTGGGAATCCTCCGCAAGCACCGGAATGCGGTCCCGTTCCCTCGCCGGGATCTTTGCATCCACCAGATAATCCTTGAGCTTCTTGTGGCAAAGCACTCCCGCTCCATCCCGAATGGTCAGATAATCTCCCTCCGCTCTGGTACGCATGATCGGATATTTTTTCATTTTATCATAATCAAACCATTTCGTATACTCATTTTGAGGAAAAATCAGATTTTTTTCTTCCCCTGACAGTACATCCTGCCTGGATAAAATTTGAAATTCCACCTGCTGATCGGGATGCATGGATCCCTCCTGCTGCCAAGACCCCTGCATCACCCGTACTTTCCCATACTCCCGCACAGCCCGGATTCCGAAGGGCAGATGGATCTCTCTGTTCCCTTCCCGCGCCAAAAGCTCCAGCAGCGCATCCACATGCACACTTGTGATATCTTTCGCCCCCGGCGACAATGCTTTTATCAGCTCATACAAAAGACGTTTCCGGATCGCCGGATGCAGCGGCAAAAACGCGTCGCAATCCACAATATACGCCTGCCTGGAAACAGCTCCTTCCTGTACACCGGGCGCTGCATCCGCCGGCGCGCAGATCTCCTCCGCGCACGCCGCCATGGCCTGAGCCGTCTGCTCCGCCAGATAATCCTCCGTCTCCGCCAGAAGCCCGGCCGTACGACCCATATGCCGCACGCAGCCGGACACAATATTCTCCTCCACATAGGGCAGGATATGATGCCGGATCCGATTGCGGGTATAAACATCCTCCTCATTTGTGTGATCCTGACAAAAATCCTGTCCCAATTCCTTCAGATAAGCTTCAATCTCGCTTCGCTCCACACACAGCAGCGGACGGATCACTTTCCCCCGCACCGCCGGAATGCCGGCCAATCCTTTGATACCGCTTCCCCGGAACAGATGAAACAGCATGGTTTCGCTTAGATCATTCAGATTGTGCGCCACCGCAATCCGGTCGGCGCCGTACTGAACTGCCGCCCTCTCAAACGCTTCGTAGCGGAATCTCCGCCCCGCCTCTTCCTCTCCGCAGCCCCACTCCGCCGCCAGTGCGGGCACATCCGCCTTTTCCAGGACATACGGAATACCGTACCTGCCGCAGAGGGATTCCACAAACCGCGCGTCGTCCACTGCCTCCGGCCGGATCCCGTGATGCACATGGACCACCGTCAGTTCCATCGGATATCTCCGCTTCCACTCCGCTAAAACAAGGAGCAGACAAACCGAGTCTGCCCCGCCGGAAACGCCTGCCACCACGCGCTCGCCCGGCTGCAGCATCCCCTGTTCCTTTATATAGTCAAAGACTTTATCCAACAATTTTGTCATCCTTAAGTATTCTCCCAGACCCCCGCCACCAGCACGGTCATATCGTCCTTCACATGACCGCCGCAGGCGTGCAGTGCCGTCTCTATGATCTTTTCCGCAATCTCACCCGGTCCGATCTCCCGCATATCCGCAATGGTCTCCTCCAGGATCTCCTCCGCATTCTCCTGGGGAAACGCTGCCAGTACGCCGTCCGTCATCAGGATCACCTGATCGCCGTCACCCAAAGTACACTCCGTATGCGCTCTCTCCAGATTTCGAAAAATACCCAAAGGCAGCGAACTCTGCCGGACAGACTCCACGGTCCGCCCGTGTCTGATATAGGAAACCGCCCCTCCCACCTTGAGGAAACGGCAGACTCCGTCATACAGATCCAGCTCACACAGATCCAGCGTCGGATGGGAAATGTCCCTCTCCTCCACGTAAAATGCCACATTGACCATATCTGCGGCTGCGTAGGGATCGTACCCGGCCTCCAGAAATTTTTCCATCAGATCCAGTGCTTTCTCGCTGTCCCTGCTGGCCTCCTCGCCGGAGCCTGTCCCGTCGGACAATAAGAGCGTCATTCTCCCCTTTTCCGACTCCAATATGGAATAGTGGTCACCGGACAATTGCTCGTCCTCTTTTTTTACCTTACAAAAACCCGTCAGCATCACATACCTGGGTTCCTCCACAAACACAAAGCAATGCGGCTCCGCTTCAATCCGCACCGGGCTGGCTGCAGACAGTTTCAACCGCCGTCTGAGCAGCACGGAAAGCATGTCCGCCGCCTCCGAAGCCGAACAGATGTCCTCCCTGTCCGTGTAGATCGTCATGCAGATCGTGCGGCTGTCATCCCTGTCCGTCAGATAACAAAAATGATCCGCATAAATGCTCTCCGCCCGCAGCGCATGGCGGATCATCCTCTGGTAGCGTTCTTCCATGGGGCGGCACTGCAGCAGTTCATCCGCCAGCTGTGTCATGATCTGCGACATTTCATAGAGATTGTGCCCGATCATCATGCGATTTTCCAGAGTCCGGCGCTGCTCCAGCATATCCTGCCTGTCCGTCCCGGTTTCCTGCCCATCCGTCCCGGTTTCCCGCCGTTCCTCTGTCCCGCTTTTGTGTTCCGCCTGCTCCTGTGCCTGTGCCGCATTCTGCAGACCGCCATCCGCTTCTAGGTATCTGGCCAATTCCTCAAAACTCTCCGCATAATGCAGGAGCTTCTGTCTGCAGAGCTCCGGGACCCGCATGGAATCCCGTCTGTCCGGCTGCGATACTCTGCCGGATAAAAAACGTTGTGCTTCCTTTACCGCTGTTAACATGGATACTCCTCACTTTATTTCCCCCGGGCACATTGCCGGCATGCTTTCCCGCCAGCCCGCCGGGATAATTGTGAAATATAGTATAATCAGCGGTTGACTCACCTTTTGTCAAAACAGGGACACGCCCCGAATTTTTTTTTGCGACAAACGTTTCTTACGCTCCGTCCCCTTCGTCCAGATTCGCCCGGATCGCCTTCACGATCTCCCGATACTCCAGGATAAATGCCGCGTGCTGTTCCTCCACATACCCGTATCGGCCATCCTTGATGGCATATTCCAGTTCCTTGGCATGCCCGGAAAGCGTGACCGCTCCGATGGTCAGCGCCGTTCCCTTGACGGCGTGCACCGCAACCTGATAGTCCGCCCAGTTCTTCTCCCGAAACAGCGTATCCAGCTGCGTGTATTTCGCGCCGTTGACAAACGCATGCAGCATCTTTCGGTAAAATGAGTGATTGCCCATACAATATCGCAAGCCCAGCTCCGTGTCAACGGCCTCCATGGAAAGCGGCGCCTTCGCGGAATCCTCCTCCGTGGCAGGCTGCTCCTTAGGCGCAAGCGGCCGGATCAGTTCCTTAGGGAGATACTTTCGCAAAAGCTCATCCATATCCCGCGGTTCGATGGGCTTTGCCAGAAAATCCTGAAATCCCAGCGCCTTATACTCCGCCGCCGCACCGCTCAACGCATTGGCCGTAAGCGCAATGATCACCGCCTGCTGACCGCCTGACATTTTCCGCAGCCGGTTCATGGTCTCCACCCCGTCCATGCCGGGCATCATATGATCCATAAACACAATATCGTATTTGCGTCTCGGGAAATTAACCATCGCTTCCATACCGCTTCCCGCTCGTACCACTTCAATCTCATACGGCGTGAGAATCCCCGCAGCCACCTCCAGATTCATTTCATTGTCATCCACCACGAGCACTCTGGCACCCTTTGCCGAGAAAGTCACCCGGTAAGCATCCGCCATGGAATCCTGTATCTTCTCCTCCAGGTCTCCCATGGCCCGCCAGCTCTCCACACGGCATACGACATCAAAAGAAAACGTCGTTCCCTTGCCGTACACACTCTCCACCTGGATCGATCCGCCCATCTTTTCGATCAGACTTCTGCTGATCGCAAGTCCCAGACCGGTGCCTTCCACGGCACGGTTCTTCTTGGTGTCCACCTGGGTGAAGCTGGAGAAGATATTCTGCATATCCTCCGGTTTGATGCCGATTCCGGTGTCTATGATCTTCGTCTTGATCCGGCAGTGCTCGCTGTCTATTTTTTCATAGCGCATCTTTAGCTTGATATGCCCTACCTTGGTGAACTTCACCGCATTTCCCAGCAGATTGATGAGCACCTGCTTAAAGCGAACCTCGTCCCCGTAAAGAGCATTGGGAATTTCCTCCTCAATGTCCACCTTGAGTTCCACCGGCTTGTCCTGCAGCCGGATCTCCATCATCGTAACCACATCGTTCAGCACAGAAGCCATTAAAAAGGAATCCTCCACCAACTCCAGCTTTCCTGACTCGATCTTGGAAAAATCCAGAATATCATTGATGATGGAGAGCAAAGTCTTCGATGCGGATTTGATAAACGCCGCATAACGCCTGGCGTCCTCCTCCTTGCTGTCCCGCAGGATAAATTCCGCCATACCGTTTATGGCATTCATAGGCGTACGGATCTCGTGGCTCATGTTTGCCAGAAAATTACTCTTGGCCTTATCCGCCATCTCCGCCCGTTCCAGTGCATCCACAATCTTTGTCATGTCCACGAACAGAATATTCACACCGACCACCCTGCCATCCTGATCCATGCATCGGATCGTGATCTGCCAGTCTGTTTTGCGCCCTTTTACCATGCTGCGGACAAGATACGGTTCCACAGCCTCTCCCTGCAGCGCCGCGTGACAGTGCTCCATAAAGACCTCTAGATCCGACTCCTCCAGCACGCCGGTCAGCGCATCTTTTAACGGTACTCCCCTGCGGAGCTTGTCCCTGTCATACGTGGTATTATACTCAAAAAACACATCCGACGTCATGGCGGTCTGCAGCTGATCGTCCGTCAGGATCAACAGATACGGCGATGTTCGAAGCAGCTGGTTGTTATAGAACACCTGCCGGATACTGTCCCGCTGGATATAGGCCTGCGTGTGCGCAGCCTGTTCATTGGCCATGCGCAGGATCTCATTGTCTTTCCTGAGTCGCTTGACCTCTCTGTTTAATTTTTTCAGCTCCAAAAGCAATTGCTTTTCGTCTTCCGTCGTTTCTTTTTTTTGAAGCTCTGCTGTCTCCATAAAGCTCTATGCCTCCGTGTCATTCGGCTGTAGTCGTCGGTTCTTCCTTTTTAAAGCGCCAGGATCGTAAAGGTAAAATTATGGAACATATTATAGTCTTTTCCCGACAAATTTCCTTTCACAGGGCAATACTCCCCATACGCGTACAATCCCATCAGGGAAATGCCCTCCGGCAGACGTCCTGCATAGGCTTCCACCTCCGCCGACGTATTGCTCGCTAACGCCAGGAATCTGGCACAGCAGGAATTACATAACAAGGTGTGATAAGGATACTCCGACTCCCGTATCTGTTGAAAAACAGTATCAAACGCCTGCTCCACGGATTTCTTTACATCTGCCCGGTTGATGATGCCGATATTTAAGATCGCCCCCTCCGGGATCACCCCCAGAAAAGAACCGGCTCCCGTCTCCTGGTTGAGCACCGAGAGATTTCTGGCAACCTCCACAAATTCTCCGTCCCCCTGCTTCACCGTCACCACAAAGGGAGACAACAGATAATCGCCCAGCACATCCGCCTTATCTACCACCATATCTTCTTTTTTCAGCGCCTCCAAAAGCGTGCCGTTGCCCAGACGGTACACCACATTGTTCCTGGACTGCGTCACCTCGTAGGAAAAACTGGCCATATTCTCTACGGAATTCACACGGACAAACTTCGGTCTGATCTCACCGGTCACCAACGCCATCACCTGTCCGTTCTTCGTCACCTGCCCGTTACAGAAGACACGGAATCCGTCAAAGCTGAATCCGTCGGAAGCGGTCCCGCCGTAGATCGGTACGCCGCCTGCTGCCGCATTCAGGGCGCTGACCAGATTATCTCCCGCCACATCTTCCTCCTTCGTCAGCATACCGCCGTAACTGATCACCAGCTTTACTTCCGCATCCGTCTGCGCCAACAGAGCACGATAGGTATCCCCGATCTGCTCCTCATAATTATTGACATTTAACTCGTCCGTCATACCCACGGTAAAGGAACAATCCTCCGCAGACAGAAGCATCACCGAAATCCCTGTATTGCAGTAGCCTTCCTTTCCCAAGAGCATCGCCATGGCCGTACAGCCGATGATGGGAAAATGCCACTTCGCGGACAACAGCCGGTACAGCTTGGGATACTCCGTCTCCTCCTCCGTAAAGAGGATCGCCAGCGAGTTTTTGCAAAACGCAAACGGTTCCGCCTGCGCAAACAGTTCCTCCGCCGCTTCCTCCAGATCGTCAATCTCCTCTGTGTAAATTACCGTGGAATTCATTTTCCGTCCTCCTCTATGATCGTATGGATTTCCTGCAAAACTTTATCATACTCCCGTAACAGTGCCTCGTGGTGCGTGCGGAGAAACTCCATGTCACCCGCCTTACCGGCCTGCTCCGACAAAAGCGCCTGCTCCGCAAATTCCACCGCACCGATCATCCGGGAATTTCCCTTGACGGAGTGCACTGTCACCACATATTGTTTCACGTCCTCCGCAGCCAAAGCTTTCTCCAGCTCCGCCTTTTTCGCCTGACCCTGCTCATAGTACATCTTCAGCAGTTTCTGATAAAAATCTTTCTTGCCCGAAGCATACTGCATACCGATCTCCGTATGGATCCGCTGCCCGCCGTCCTCTATCTGCCTCTTTTCCGGCGCCGCTTCCGCCGGGGATGCCCCTCCTTGGGACGTCCCGTCCGAACTCTGTGACATAGACGTATATTTAATATATCGCTTTAACAGCCGGATCAGATCCTTGTACTCCACCGGTTTGCTCAGATAATCCGTGAACCCGGCCTCCAGGTACATCTCTCTGGACCCCTCTATGGCGTTGGCGGTCAGTGCGATCACCGGCGCATTCTGGGAAAGATTCTCAATGCCCATCTGCTTCATGCATTTTAGGGTCTCAATTCCGTCCATACCCGGCATAAAATGATCCAGGAAAATAATGTCAAAACTCTCTTTTTTCACTAACGCCAGACATTGCTCTCCGCTGGCCGCCTTCGTGATCTGCAGCTTTGTATCCCTGAGGCGCTCTTCAAAGACGATCAGGTTCATCTCCGTATCATCCACCACCAGAACTTTTACATCCGGTGCCAGAATACCGGTGAGAATATCCTCCTCATCCGCCTGCGCCGCATAAGATCTGTAATCGCCCACCGGTTCCTCGGAAACCACCCGCTGGGGCACATATACGGTAAAACAACTTCCCTCGCCGTAAACACTGGAAAATTCCAGCTCGCCGCCCATCTGCTCCACCAGCCGTTTGGTGATGGTAAGTCCCAGGCCCGTTCCCTGCACACTGCGGTTCCGATGCGTATCCAATCGCTCAAACCCTTCGAATATCTTGTCCCGGTCTTCCTCCTTGATACCGATACCCGAGTCCTTTACCTGTATCTTCAGACTCAGGATATCTCCCTCTCTGGCTTCCTTCGTGATCGCCAGCTCCACGCTGCCTTCTCTGGTATATTTCACCGCATTGGACAGCAGATTTATCCAGATCTGTTTCAGGCGCTTGTCATCACCCCACAGCTTGTCGGGAAGGCTTTCCTCCAGTTTCACCTCAAACGAGAGCCCCTTATTCTTTGCGTTGACCTCTATCATCCCCACCACATCGTTGACCAGTGTTCCGAGAGAATAAGCATCCTCCTCCATCTCCAGCCGTCCCGCTTCGATCTTGGAAAAGTCCAGAATATCATTGATCAGGGCAAGCAGCGTATGGCTGGCACGGTCAATATGGGCCGCATATTCTTTGGTCTTCTCCTCCCTGGTCTCCTTGAGGATTAATTCATCCATACCGATCACCGCGTTGATCGGCGTGCGGATCTCATGGGACATATTCGCCAGAAAATCACTCTTGGCGCGGTTGGCCTGTTCCGCCTCCTCCTTCGCCGCGCGGATCTCCTCATACTGCCTGTTGATCAGCGCCAGGCTGCCCAGCTTTGCGATCATCCACGCCAGAAAAGCCACAAAGATACCGCAGACCGCAAGCAGATACACCTTAAAATACTGCCGCTCGAAGATCTGAGCCTCCTTCACCAGCGCGAAAGTCTCCTCCCGGAGCACTTCATCCGACGTCTCCCCCAGGATCTGCACATGCAGCGTATAATGTCCATAGGAAAGATTGGTGTAGACCACCGACGTCAGCTCATTCTGATGCACGGTTATTCCGGGATCATCCATTCCGTCCAGATATACATGGATCAGGGGATTGGACAGTGTGTAGTTTAACACCGCCGCCTGGATCTGCACGCGTCTCGTCGTTGCCGGAATATGGTAGACCTGATCCTCTTCTGATATGACATTGCTGTCACAAATTACGGAACTAATCTTAATATTGTAATCCTGTGTATAAGTATTGTAGTTCTCCGTGGACACCATGCGCACGCCGTCATTACAGCACAGGAAGAGCATATCTTCCGTCACCGTATTCCATGCGTTGGCCGTAAGGGATGTACTGAAGCCTCTGGTACGGTTTAAGAGCGTATACCTGTATTCTCCGTTTTCGATCAGATCATCCACCTTCACCACATAAATGCCGGCACTGGAACTGATCCAGGCTTCATTCTGATCTGTGACATATATGTCATAATTGTTGCTGTACGGGAACCGGTCCAAGATCCGGATCCGGCTGCCGTCGTCGTAATAAATCGCATTGCTGGTCACATAGAAGTATCCGTCCTTGCAGGGCACGATCCGAAGTACCACCAGCGTCTGCAGCCCCTCCTCTATGCCGATATGTCCTACCACTTTTCTGTCCCGGATCACATAAATACCGTCCCCGTCAGAGCCGGCCAGTATTGTGCCGTCAGCCTTCTCCACCAGTGTCAGGATCTGCGCCGTCATTAGCCCTTCGCTCTCCCCGATGGTATCGATCAGCCTGCCGTTTTGAAAATAATTCAGTCCTACATTGCTGGCCGCAAGGATCGTCTTGTCGGAAAGCTCAAGGGTCATGCGGAATCTGCCGCCCAATGTCCCCGCCGTAGTCTCATTGTAACAGGTCACATTTCCCTGCGGATCGATCTGCACCAGACCGTCCTTTCCGTAGGTGCTCACCCACACATTGCCGGCGCTGTCCCGGGAGATATTGCGGACACGTACACCTGCAAATCTCTCCAGAAAATCATAGCTGCGCTTCTGATCCGTACGCACATCCACCACCGCAAGCCCATCATCCATACCGATGTACAAATCGTCTCCCGCAAGCAGCAGTGCATTCACCACATTGCCGGACAGACCCGCTTTTTTAAACAGATCAATAAACGGATTGGGCGAAAACTTGATCACACCCTGTTTATTGGATACAAACCAGATGTTTCCCTGATAATCCACCAGTACATCCGACACCGAATTTTCAAACCCGCTCGCGGTCATGTCCGTAAACCGGCCTCTGCTGTCCACAAACCCCATGCCGTTTTCCTGACAGATGAAATATCCATTCTCCGCCTCATAATAGCGGATCATATTACAATAAGCATAATTTTCCGTATCCACCTTTCTGCCATGCCGGATAGCCGTTCCGTCAAAGCGGATAAACTCCATCAGATTGGTGGAAGTGCCCGCCAGAAAGTTGCCGTCTCCCCCCCCGGCAATGGAAGCATAGTACACGCCGGAACCATCCGCAAACCGCTCCTTACACAGCATGTGATCCTTTTGAACAAAGAAAAGCACGCCGCTGTTGGTCACGCCGCCCACCGCTCCGTTTCCCGCGTTCACCAGGGTACGGATAAAACTGATGTCGGTCCACTGATCGCAGGTGGTAATGTTCCCCTGCGGATCAATGATCGAAAGATAACCCGCCGTGCCCACATAAATATTGCCGTCATCATCCTCGCAGAGCGCGCGGATGGAATTTCCCGCCAGACCGTCCTCCATGGTATAGAAACGGATATTGCCATCCGCCGGATCATAGCATCCCACACCGCTGTCATTGGTGCCAATCCACAATTTTCCCCTGCTGTCCACATAGAACGCCATGACGTTGCGGATCCGTTCATCCAGCTCCATCGCCTCAAAATGAGAACCGTCATAGCGATAAATTCCGGAATAGGTACCCACCCAGATATATCCCTCCGGCGTCTGGGCAATGGCATTGATCTCAATGGCCGCCAATCCGTCGTCCGTGTCATACAGGATCGTTTCATACTCCGACATATAATCTGCCGCCTGTACGGTCATGCCGCCATGCATCCCAATGCTCAAGATCGATCCCACAGTCAGCAGGACGCCTGCTGCCGCCGATGCGGAAACCTTGCTCCCCGGTCCTTTTTTAGGTTGCTTCGTCCGATACATCCTGCCCGCCCGGATGAAAAGCATGGCAATGAAAAGACTCAACGCCTTATCCGGCATATCCACAAAGGCCTCCCCAAAAAAACTGCAGACAATCCTAATGCTGATGCCCTGGGACAGCATATCCACCAGACCGTCCCCCCAGATATTTCCGGTGTATCCCTGATAGAAGATCAGATTTAACGGCGTGGACAAAACCACCGCCACCAACCCGGAAAAGACCGCCGTGGCAATCGCCTGAAACGCATCGGTCTTTCGTTCCCTGGGAAAAAAGTATCCCACCGAGAGACCGATCCCCACATTCACCAGTAGATACCAGAAAGACACCGGGTTTGCAAACCCTATGATCACATTTATCATACCGCCTGTGATCGCTCCGGCAATGGGACCCAAAAGGATCGCCGTGAGGAAAGTCCCCACCGCATCCAGCCAGAACGGCAGCGACAATTTTGCAGCCAAAAATCTGCCGCCGTAATTGATCAGCACGCCCAGCACGATCAGTGCGATATTACTCTTTGTAACAGGAAACGTCCATCTGCTCTTTTTCCCTCTGATCTCGCCGGTTTCCTCCTGCTTCCCCTTTTCCTCTGTCAGAGGCTCCTTCTCGTCTGTCACAGTCCCAACTGAAGGAACGGTCTCCGGCTCCGCAGGCGCCTTCGTTTCATCCGTCTGCTGTTTGGGCAAATACACCGTAAAACAGCTTCCTTTCCCGTAAGTACTGTCCATAGTGATCGTACCGTTCATCCGGTCCACCAGGCGCTTTGTCAACGCCAGTCCCAACCCGGCACCCTGGATCGTACGATTCTTCTCCAGATCCAGCCGCTCAAAATCTTTGAACATCTTGTGCTTATCTTCTTCCCGGATCCCGATACCCGTATCACTCACCGCAAATTTCACAAAAGAACCGCCGTCTTCCCGCTCCTCCTGCTGCACCTCCAGCTTCACGCTGCCCTGTGATGTAAACTTGATCCCGTTGGAAACCAGATTCACCAGGATCTGCCGGGTACGGTCCACATCTCCGTAGAGCTGATCCGGCAATGCTTCGTCCACCGAAACCGTAAACTCCAGCCCCTTCTCCTGTGCCAATCCGTCAAACATATGCCGGAGGTCGCTTATGACCTCGGACAGGGAATAAAAGGTTTCCTCCAGCTGCAGTTCATTCTCCTGTGTCTGTGAAAAATCCAAAATTGTATTGACCAGCGAGAGCAGCATATGTCCGGCACGATCAATGTGCATGGCGTGCTCCTTTGTGCGCTCCTCCCCGGTCTCCTTCAGGATCAGCTCATCCATACCGATGATAGCATTTAAGGGCGTGCGCAGCTCATGAGACATATTGGTCAGGAACTCACTCTTGACCTGATTGGCCTTCTCCGCCGCCATTCTGGCTTTTTCCGCCTCATTCCAGGCTTTCTGCAATTCGTCCGAACGTCTGGCTTTTTCCTCCGCGACCTGCGCCTCTTTTCTCGCGTCGTCCAGGCGCTCCAGCATCTGATGGGAAATACCTGCCACCACCGTACAGATCGTTGTCATCGTCACCGCTTCGATCAAAAAACCCATGGATCTGGAGATCCACCAGATCATGGGCGTATCAAACTCCCCGTGATTCGCGCCGTTTGCGCGGAAAAACAGAGAGAGCACGATCATCAGATAACTGATGACTGAAATTTTCAGCGTAAATTTTTTGTCATAAAAAAGCAGACTTGTGACCATGGCAAGGGCATAAGTCATATAAATACCGATATTTTCATTGGTGGCAAGCATGGCAATCACCGTGCCCAGCCCGATCACACACACATACCGTCTGATCCCAGGAGAAACTCCCACCCACTCCGCCACAGTGGGCAGCCACAGGATCACAAAACTGGCAACGGCCATCTGACACAATGTCTGATACGGAATCTGAAAAAAACCGGTTGCATTTCCGAGATAAATAAACGGAAAGGCCAGCCAAAGCCATCGCATGACCACGGTAATACTTTTCAAAACTCTCAGATCATTCTCATAAAAAATGTCCTTCTCCTCAGTTTCCATCCTTACTTCCCCTCATCCGGTAGTCTTTATCTTCATCGATCATCTGTAACATGACCTCAGCGACCCTAGGGTCAAACTGGGTTCCCTTGCCCCGCTCGATCTCCTCCCGCACAATATGCTGCGGCAGCGCTTTTCGATAACTCCTGTCCGAGGACATGGCATCATAACAGTCCGCCACACAGATGATCCTTGCAATCTCTGGAATATCCTCCCCTGCGATCCCGTCGGGATATCCCTTACCGTCGTAACGCTCATGATGCCAGCGGGCGCCAATGGAGAGAGACGGCATCTCCGAAATCGTACTCAGAATATTGTGGCCCATGATGGTATGATTCCTGATCGCATTATATTCTTCCTCTGTAAGCTTTCCCGGCTTATTAATGATCTCATTGGGAATGCCGATCTTTCCCACGTCATGCAGAAGCGCGATATTATAGATCTCATTCGTCTCCGCCTCCGGTTTTCCCAGCCGTCTGGCCAGTTCCTTCGAATACTCCGCCACACGCTTGGAATGTCCGTTGGTGTAGGAATCCTTGGCGTCGATGGCTCCCGCCAGTGCGTATATGACCTGGTTGGAAAGCTTGCGTATCTTCTGATTGCTCTCCAGAAGCGCCTCCGTCTTGCGCTCCACCTCATCCTGCAGGGAATCCTGTAAATGCTTTAACTCCAGCAATCTGCGGATCCTTTCCAGCGCAACCTCCATCACAAAAGGTTTTGCAATGAAATCAATGGCGCCGGCCTTAAAGATCTTTGCTTCCGTGTCCACATCATCATCTGCCGTCAGAAATACCACCGGCAGATTCTCGCATCCATCCATCTCATGGATCTCTTTCAGTACCTCCAACCCATCCATGCCCGGCATATGCAGATCCAACAATACCAGATCCGGCTTCTCTTTTTGAATGGATTGCAGTGCTTCCGGTCCTGAGGACGCAGTGCGCACATGATAACGGATGCCGAAAAGTTCTTCGGTTGCCATCAGGTTCATAGGCTCGTCGTCCACTGCCAGGATCAGTTCCTTCTCTCTGGCCTGCAGCGCCTGACGCACGGCACCGATCAGATCCTCCGGCAGGGCAGGCTTGCGGATAAAATCGAGGGCTCCCAATCGGATCGCATCCGACATATCCGCCCTATGGGACGATGCCGTGAGAAACACGGTTTTGATCTCCCTGATCTTGGGAATGTCCCGGATCTGCTCCAACACCCGAATCCCGCTCATATCCTGCATTTCGATATCCAAAAGCAGCAGATCATACGGCTCCCGCATTAGCATTGCGATACAATCCTCGCCGCTGGACGCCGTTGAAACATCATATTTCATCTCGGACAGCACCATATCTGTCACCATGAGATTCATTTCGTCATCATCAACAATCAGTATTTTCGCCATTTTTTCTGCTGCCTCCCTGCCGCATCCTAATATATCCCGAACCCTGTATAGCAAAAAAGGGACTGTCACTCTGGCTTTTTTATCAGCCGGGGCGGCACTCCCTTCTATCTCTCTGCCTTACTTTTCCTGTTGAAACACGAGCTCTCCTTCATACACCAGCCCGAGCTTCTCTTTCGCTACTTCCTCATAATACTGTTTCGTCTGGGAACGCTTGCGAAATTCTTCGATCTCTTCCGATCTCTTCTGCTCCGCCGAAATCTGCTCCTGCAGCTGCTCGATCTGTACATCCTTTTCCGCAATCCTTCGATTGATCTCCACACTGCGCATGCCCACAGCGATCGTGATCAGGCATACAACCATGACCACCAGGATCATACTGAAGCGGTTCTGCGTTCTCTTCCGATATGCAACTTTTTTCTTCGAAACTTTTTCCATATCAACGTACCCCTATGTTTCTATATTATGCATTTTTTTCTTTGGCGTCAACTGCTTTTTGAAAAATTGTCTGCGGATTTCCCGTTTTTTCAGCATTTTTACGGCATGTCTTCTGAGGGCCCGCTCCCCTTTTTCATACATTTTATGCATAATTTTTATCACCGGATGCATAAAAAACCACAATATCTTGTTTAGTATCCCCTTCACCTTACACAATATATAGGATAGCAACCGGGAAACATGCTCTACAAAAAAGGTACTTATAAGCTTTCGGTACAGAAACATTCCCACAAGTGCGCCGAATACCGCAAACCATCTCAAAGTCCCGTTGCTCTCATGATACATCAGCAAAAACACCTTCAACGCACAGTACACCCAGAAGATCATATCCTCCAGGGACACCATAAATTCTCCCTGAGGTATCACCCGTCTGAAAATGCGCAGCAGATCGTACACAAAGGTGACGTAGATTCCGGTCAAAAAGGATAAAAGCAAAAATTCATTTTCACTTGTCATGAAACATTCTCCCGGCCGGACATTAACCAAACAGTCTGTTCAGCAGAGATTCTCCTTTTTTGGCAACATTTGATACGTCAGAGTATGTAAAGCTGTCAATCTTTCCCTCCACATCCACTTCGCCTTTATCCAGTGTCAGCCTGCTCACATGCAGATCATCCCCTTTGATCATCAGCATCCCCTGCTCTGTCTCCAGCAAAATCTCATGAATATCAAAGGAAAGGACATCGTTTACTCCTGTCAGGGTACTGTTTTTGCGGTTGATCATGGTGAGCTTATGCGTGCGTGTCGTAGAATTCAGGTCTTCCATGGGCAACACCTCCCGATATTTCTAATTCAATATATGTGGTATGCCCCAAAATAGAACTGATTTCGCCTACACGTAACGAAATAACTCCTTTGCCTCCTCCTTGCGCACCGTCTCCTGCACATCCAACACTTCCACCTTGACTTCCTTGTTGCCAAAAGAAATCGTGACGATATCTCCCTCCTTCACATTCGCGGAGGCTTTCGCCGGCTTATCATTGATCAGCACTCTGCCGCTGTCGCAGGCTTCATTCGCCACCGTCCTGCGCTTGATCAGACGGGACACCTTTAAATATTTATCCAATCTCATAATATCTACCCTCTCTGTATTAATGAAAAAGGCATGTCCCCCGCCAGAATCCTGACCGATGTGACATGCCTTTGCTTTCCGTTCAAAATAGACGAATATTAGTTCAGAGCATCCTTCAAAGCCTTACCACCCTTGAACTTAGGTGCCTTGGAAGCCTTGATCTTCATGGTCTTGCCGGTCTGAGGATTTCTGCCCTCTCTAGCTGCTCTCTTGGAAACTTCAAAAGTACCAAAACCAACTAACTGAACCTTGCCGCCCTTCTTAAGCTCTCCGGTCACAACATCAACAAATGCCTTCAGAGCCTTTTCGCTGTCTTTCTTGGAAAGTCCTGCCTGCTCAGCCATAGCTGCGATCAATTCTGTCTTGTTCATTCTTTCTAACTCCTCCTACAATAGGTTTTCTGGTTTCTACACTGAGTGTATTTGTATTACACGCGTTTTTCAAGCGCTATATACATATATAGCGTGTTTCTTTTCGTTTGTCAAGATATTTTCCAAACAATTGGCGCATTTCTGCCATTTTTCTGATTTTTTTAATTTTCCGTTGAAACTGTACTATCTGTCGCTGTATTATCCGTCACTGTACTGTCCGTCGTCGTGCCGTCCGCCGCTTCCAGTTCCGCAAACGAAAACGAAACGTCCTTCTCCTCGTCATCCACCTGAATTGTATAGCTCCGGGTGGTATATCCTGTTTTGCGCAGAGTGAGCACATGGGCTCCGGACACTTTCTTGAAAGAACAAGGCACGATGCCCACATAATTTCCGTCCAGGTAAGCCTCAACCCCTTCCGGCGCATCCAAGTGAACTTTATAGGAATCTGACGACACATCTGTCACTTCCGTTTTGTCGGTTTCCTCTCCCGCCACCGATTCCAGCACCACATTGACTCCTGCGGAGGCCTGTCCCACCCGCAGGTACTGAGTAATGGATTTATACCCGTCCGCCTTCACGATCATCTGATGGATCCCATATTCCAAAGTGACCGGCTCCGACACATCCGTGATCACGCCGTCCAGATACACCTGTGAACCGGAAGGACTCACGGAAAAGATCAGCATCCCCTTCTGAACCTCAGCAACCTCCAGATCTCCGATGTCAAGAGCGGTTTCCTCATTGCGGTGAATGGTCACGTTCTTTACACCGCCTCCTCCTCTGTGAGAAATGTTCACCTGATAAGATCCCTCCGGCAGCGTCAGAAGCATGTCGTCCGTGATCCGCTGGATCGTAGACTGTCCGATCTCAATCCAGCCTCCCACAAAGTTTTCATCATTCACCAACCGCAGATACCCGTGTCCCTTCGCAACCTTCACACTCAGCACCTGCTTGTCCAGCCCCTGGAAATCCAACACGTCGCCGGGATTGATGTCCATCTTCTCAATGGCCTGCCCCATGGAAAAATACTGCGTATTCTCCGTCAGCTTGTAAATATCTTCCCCAATCTTCACCTCACTGCGCACGTAGTTGATCTCATAACGGGAAATTCCCTCGTTTTTCCACGCCTCTGCACTCTGCTTCATGCTGGTGAGGTGCCTGGTTCCCTTCAAAAAAGAAACATCTACGATATCTCCCTCCGCGATCTGCTCCAGAGATACACTTTCTCCGTACTTATCATACAGATGCGTCGTGCCGTCCATGGAAAGCGTATAAGTCCTGCTCCTGTTCAGATTTAACAGCGTCACCTTTTTCTCTTTTTTATCTTTTTTGACCAAAACAGCTGTATCCGTGGAATCATAACTCTCCGGCGTGGTCACGCGAAATCCCGTATCCACCCTGTTTTCTGCAGAAGAAGACGGCTCGGGCTGCGCCTCCTGCTCCGTCCGCCCGCCGCAGCCTGCCGCAAACGCCAGAACCATCGCCCAAACTGCCAGGAACACCAGATTCTTACTGCACAAAATTGTTTTTATCCTACCCATGCCGTATCTTACTCCTTTTGTATCTCCCGACAACGGCTCTTTCTAAAAATAATTTCGAAACACCGCATCCAAAAACGCCTGCTTTTCCGGTTCCTGGTCCACTACTTTTTCCAGTTTCTCCAGATTTCTGCCGGGTATCCATGCCTTCCCGGAATTATAATAAAAATTAATGATCTTCCAAAACTTTTCCGGATAAGAAAGCCGATAATAAAGATCGATCCTGCTGAACGCGGACAAAGGTCTCAACTCCTCATAGGCCGCCAGAAGCTCCCGCCCCAGGGCAACGGACCAGTTGCTTTTCTCCAGGAGTTTTCGCAGGAACAGGTACAGATCCCGCACCGGATCGTCCGCGATACATTTTTCAAAATTAGCCACAAACCAGCCCGCATCCGTATAGAAAAGGTTATGATACTGGTAATCTCCGTGGCAGTATGTCACGTTCTGCGCCCGGTTCTCTTCCGCCGGATACAGATCCTCGTACTTCTGCCATTCCTCCGAAAGTACAATCGCCTGTTCCAGAAAAGGATCAAAATTCTGCTGCAGATAAATCTCAAACCAAGTCTTCTGACTGCGTTTTTTCAGATAATTCCGCACCCGCTTCAGCTCCCGGTTTCGTTTTCCATACTCCATACCGGGACGGAACAAAAATCCGGAATGCTCTGTGCTCCCTGCCTCCGCGGCCGGAAGCTCCATATGCGTATGCAGCTTTGCCAATACCCGCACCGCCTCAAGACATTCCCGCCTTTCGTTGATGTTGCATTCCCGCCCTTCGGTGTAAGTCTTGAGAATATATCTGACACCGTCGTGATCCGTGACAAACAGCTCTCCCTCTTTATTTGGCAGAATCTGCTCCCCCCGGACTTCATCTTCTTTCTGAAGGTGTTTCAGCAGCCGGTCCTGCAGCTGTAATCTTTCCATCGCATCCGAATGCGGATTTCCGGAATATTCTTTGAAGATCAGACACCCGTCCGGCGTATCACACAAAATTGCCCCCCGCCCTTTTCGGGTTTTCAAAATCTCCACATCATACTGTTCCAGCAGATTAACCGCTCTGTCATTCACCTTCATACCCTCCTGACTAAAGTGCTAATCTACTTTATGAACCTGTGCTTCAAATTATGCTATTCCTTTTTCAGTTCCTCCAAAAGTCTTTCCTTCGTGTTGTATTCGGGCTGATCCAATACCAATTCTAAAAGCTGCTGCAGCTTTTGCCCGATCTCCGGTCCCGGCCGGAATCCCAGCGCGATCAGATCTTTCCCGGACACCGCCAGATCCTTCAGGGACAAGCATTGCTTTTGTGCTATGATCTCCCGATAGATCTGCTCCCATTCATCTATCATTTCCAGTTTTTCACGGCGCAGGAAATCGCTCTGTGCCAGCACATCCGCGCGCTTCACCAGAAAGATCATGGGAAACACATCCTCCCCGATCCGGTTGACGGCACGCCGCACAACCCTGGCATCCGGTTCCACGGAATTCCCGTAATCGTGATACAGCACGATCTTACACACCTTATAAATCGTATCATTGTCAAAACGAAGCCTGTGCAGGATCTCTCTCGCCATGACCTCACCCACTTCGTTATGCCCATGGAAATGCGTGATCCCGTCCGCATCCGTCTGAAGCGTAGCAGGTTTTCCGATGTCATGCAGCAGCATAGCAATCCGGTAAATGCGGTCCGGCTCGATCTCCAATACGGAATGTAAAATATGCTCTCCCACATTGTACCTATGGTGGGGATGATTCTGAGGCGTGTTCATACACACGTCAAACTCCGGAAGAAATACCTTTGTTACGCCCATTTCATAGGCGTCCCGCAGATAGTCCGGGTGGGGCGACACCAACAGCTTTACCAGTTCCACCTGGATCCGCTCCGCGCTGATGGCAGCCAGATTCGGCGCCAGCTTGCGGATCGCCGCTTTTGTATTCTCCTCGATCGTGTAACCCAACTGCGCCGAAAACCGGATCGCCCGCATGATGCGCAGCGCATCCTCCGTAAAGCGTTCCTCCGCGTTTCCCACACATCGGATCAGTTTCCGCTCTATATCCTCCAGCCCGCCATACAGATCCACCAATCCGGTCTTCTCATTGTATGCCATGGCATTGATGGTAAAATCCCTCCTCCGTAGATCCTCCCTCAGATTCGGTGTGAAGATCACCTCCGTGGGATGCCGGTTGTCCTCATATTTCCCGTCAATCCGGTATGTTGTGACTTCAAAGCCTTCCTTATCCAGCATCACCGTCACCGTACCATGCTGGATCCCCGTGTCGATGGTACGGGGAAAAAGCGCCTTGACCTCCTCCGGCTTTGCGGAAGTTGTGATATCCCAGTCTTCCGGCTCCCTTCCCAGAATGGAATCCCTGACACAGCCGCCCACGATATAAGCTTCATACCCTGCGGATGTGATCCTGTCAATGATCTGCTGCGCCTTGTCTGGTATGGATATTTTGATCTCCCGGGCCTTATCGTTTAAAAGAAACTTCTCCATCACTTTCACCAGTCCGTCCCGGTCATTGGTGTCCGTAATATAGTCCGCTGCTTCCTTCACCGCAGGCTGTGCATTTCCCATGGCGACGCCCACGCCCGCATATCTGATCATGGAAATATCGTTGAATCCGTCTCCGCAGCAGATCGCATCTTCCCTGGTCAGACCGATGGTCTCCAGCATACGGTCCAGCGAGGTCGCCTTGTCCACATTTTTCGGCATAATCTCAATGAAAAAAGGTTCCGACCGATAGACACTGAGGATAGCTCCGTATTTTGCCGCCAGTTCCCGCTCATAGTCCTCCGCTTCTTCGGGCGGTGCAGTCAACAGGCATTTATTGACCTCAAAATCCACAAATTCCGGAAAATGTTCCACCACCCGCACTTCCATTCCGTTGATGCGGGATTCAATCTGCACATACTCATCCGGCGCAAAAGCCGAAATGATATGATCGCCGAAATACGTCACCAGCCCGCATCTATGCTCCGCGGCAAAGCGGTACAATCCCGGAATGATCTCCGCAGGCAATGTGCGCTGATATACGATCTCGCCGGTCCGGCACTCCACGATCCGCCCTCCGTTAAAAGATAGCAGATACCCGCCGTATTTCTCCAGCTCCAGCTCTTTCTCATAACGGTACATTCCCGGCGTGGGCCTTCCCGACGCCAGTATCACTTTATGTCCACGCTTCAAAGTCTCCCGGATTGCCTGCCTGGTGGCAGGTGTGATCTCCTTCCGGGAGTTGGTCAGCGTACCGTCTATATCCAAAACCAATACTTTTTCGTCCATTCCTTACCTCATGCAACAACCACAGGTCTTTTCGTCATAGTCTTTTTTATCATATCACAATTTTTTAAAAAAACAAAGACCATCGATCGATGGTCTTTGTGGTACATGCTATTTGCGGGAGCCCTATTGCATCACCGTCTGCTCAGTTTCTTCATTCTGCCCGTTCTGCTCCGCTTGTTCGTCCTGTCCGCTTTGTTCGGCTTGTTCATCCTGCTCCGCCTCAACCTTGAGGTAGTTCAGATGTCCCTTTTCATCTACCACCGTGATGCCTTCCGAAATCTTTTCTTCATAGGCACTCTCATTCTGACTGCTCAGGGTACTGATGATGCTGGCCTTCCAGGACACTTCTCCCTGTCCCGCATAATAGAAGACATAGCTTACATCCGAACTCTCCGGTGTGATCAGTGTTACATCTCCGATCTGACGCGCTGCATCGGACAACCAGGCTTCTGCCTCGGACTCCAGATTGCCGGGTACAATATTCTCATAATAACCGTCGGCTGATCCGTTAGAATCATATTTTTTAACCAGCTCCTGAAATCTCTCTACGGTTGCCTCCCCGGCGTTCCACTCATCCAGGATTTCCTGCCCATTGTTATCCTCGCTGATAATGGCATAAACATTGGCTGTAGTCTCTTCGTTCAGATACCGCTTTACAAAGCGGATCGCATAATAAGCATGGGAATCTGTATCCTCTACAACCGTCTGATCTCCTTCTTTTCTACTGTCATCAAACAGCCAGTCCGAATACGGATACGAAATGGAAGCCTTGGTCTCGTTTACCATCAGATTTCCGCTCTGGGTAAGCGTACTCAGCGCTTCATTTGCTTCCGCCGATGCCTGATTCATCGCTGCCTCGATCTGCTCATCTGTGGGATCCTCCGCCGGAATCTCAGCCTCAAAAGATTCAATATAATAATCGACCGAATCATAGCTTGCCTTATTCTCATCGTAATATGCCTGTACTTCTTCGTCAGACGGTTTGAAATCCTCCGATTTCTCATCCACATAGGCAGCAATATATGCATTCTCAGCAATATACTTTTTAATATCACTCAATGTTGCATATGCGCCATAACGACTCTTGAGATATTCCCTTGCGGAAACCCCTGCCTCCTTGGCATTCTCCTGCAGAGATTCGTGGAACTTCTCCACATCCGAAGCCGTATCATAGACAAAGCCGGCCGAAGAAGCATCTGCCAGGATCCCTTTGTAGGTCTTGAGATTATTTACTGCCTCCTCTTCAAAATAGTCCTTCCAGGTCAATGTGTCCGAATATTGCTGCGTTGCGAGATCAGAATTCACATCCAATCCGAAGTAAGACGCATAAGACCCGTATGAACTTAAGAAACTGTTCACTGCGTTGCTGTAATAATAGTCAAATTCCTCTCTGGATATATCGGCGCCATTCACCTTGATCCAGCTTTCATTTTTATGTACATAATTCAGGATCGGATAAGACGCGATCCAGGCCACGATCGCGATCACAACCACCACTGTGATCGCAGTGGTCCTCATCCTGCTCTTTCTCTCCTGCTCCTTCGCAGCTTTTCTGCGCTCTACCTTCAGATCATATTTGGTGACAACTTTTTCTTTATTCCCGTTCTCTTTGCCGGACATTTTTCAAATATCTCCTTCCCAAAAACACTGTTACTGACTGTGCTCCCACAGTGCTCTATATTTTATCGCATTTTTCCCAAAATGAAAAGCGATTTCACAGATTTTTCTCATTTAATGTTACAGTTCAGTCTATATACACAACCTGCTCCGCCCAATCTGCCCCGCTTTCAAAACAGTCCCGGAGCCCTTCCGTCAGGATCAGCTCTCCGTCCTCCGTGATCAGGATCATGTCGAAATCGCCCTGCTGCTTCCAAAATGCGACAGCTCTATCCTTTCCCATGACAAACAGTGCCGTGGAAAGCGCATCACACCGCACGCCCTGCTCCCCCACAACCGTAACGGATACTAATCCGTTCCGGGCAGGCATTCCGTTCACAGGATCCAGAATATGCCAGTAGATCTGCCCGTCCTCCCCTGTGAAATAACGCTCATATCCGCCGGATGTTATGACACACATGTCATTTACTTCCAACACACCTGCCACCTGCGATCTGTCAAAGGGATTCCGCACCGCCACCCTCCAGGGCGTACCGTCCGGCTTTGTTCCCAACGTCTGTACATTGCCGCCCAGATCCAGAATGGCGGAAGTCACACCCTGCTGCCGCAGGATATCGATCAGTACATCGCCCGTATATCCCTTGGCCACCGCGCCCAGATCGATCTGTACCCCTTCCGGCACCGTGACAGAATGCGATCCTCCCTCCAGTGCCACCGCCCGGTAATCCACAGCAGTCAGCAGTTCTGCCAGCTCCTGCTTCTCCGGGATCCGGTAATCCCCGGTGGTGAAACCCCAGGCCCGCAGCACCGGATACAACGTAATATCTAACGCACCGTCCGTCTGTTCTCCGATCCGCAGTGCTTCCCCGATCAGCCGGAACGTATCCTCCGCCACAGACGCCGCCTGTTCCTGATCGATCCGCCACACATCACTGCCCTCCGCCGTCACGGACAAAAGCTTCTCCAGTTCCCGCACCCGGTCCTCGCACAGGGTGAGCCCGGCTTCCGCATTCGGCCCATACGCTCTCAGGCTGAAATAGGTGTCCATGGCAAACAGATTCTTCTCATGCACCGTCTCCACCAGCCGCTTCTGCTTTGCACCGTTTCCCCACACCGCCAGGATCACGATGAAAACCAATATTGCGAAAAAAAGATTGCATTCCCTTTTGCCGGAATGCAATCCCGATAAATCAATCCTCATCAGATCAACTCCACCTTTTCAAAATACCGCATCAGGATATCCGCACAATTCTCAATCCCCAACTTGGAGGTGTCTAAGATCATGTGATAATTGTTCACATCCCCCCAGAGTTTTCCGGTATTTTCATTATAATATGCCGCCCTCGCCTTGTCATTCTCTTCCAGCATGATCTTCGCGTCCTCATAGGACAGATCCTCTTTTTTCATGATGCGCTGAATGCGGTCTTCCCTGTCCGCCACAATATAAATATTGAACACATTCGGCTGGCCCGCCAGAATCTCCGACGCACACCGCCCCAGGATAATGCAGGGATTCTCCGCCAGCTTTTTGATCACCTCGGACTCCGTGGCATAAGAACTCTCCTCCATCTGATGTTCAATATAAGCTTTGTCATACACCGGAATGTCCAGCTTCTCAGATAACTCTTTCGCGATCAGGCTGGCACCCGTGCCAAACCTGCGGCTCATCGTAATCACCAGATTCATCTGTATTCCTCCAAACGTATTCTCTCCCGCCTATCATAACATATATTTTTCCACGGTACAAGAACCCATTTTTTACAACTATTTTTTCTCCGGGAACAGCTTCTTTCTGTATCCCCCACTCAAAAAAGGCGCCGCCAGCAACACCGCCTTGCACACATTGTCAGCGATCATACAATACCACACTTCCCGAAGCCCCAGATGCCAGATCCGCACACAGACATAAGTCAGCAGGATCCGCACGCCCCACATGCTGATCGTCTCCACATAAAACGCATATTTCGGTCTGCCCAACCCATAAAAAATACCCTCCATGACAACCATCAGCCCGAAAAACGGCTCCGAAAAAGCCACCAGCCTTAACATTTCCGACCCGATCCTCGCCGCCTGCTCACTGGGGGTAAACAGACACATCAGCGGATACGCCGCAAAATACAGGACCACGCCGCTTAAAATCATCATCCCGATGGTAAGCGCCACGCTCAGCCGGCACACCTGCTCAAATTTTTTCCGGTTTCCCTCTCCCAGCGAAATCCCTACCAGCGTGGAAGTCGCCATTCGAAGTCCATACCCCGGAATGTAAAAGATCGTCTCCGCCGTCACCGCGATCGAATGCGCCGCAAAAATGGTATTACCCATCCCCGTCACCAGACTGGCGAACACCACATATCCAAAGCAGGAAGCCACATTCGTGCCCAGCACCGGAATACTGATCCGCACACATTCCTCCGCGATAGGCCTGTCCCACCTGCAATCCTTCCAGGCAAAGTGAAGAAGCTCCTTTTTGCGGAAAGCCGCAAACATGCAGATTCCCGCCAACCCATACGAAATCGCCGACGCGATGGCCGCGCCGTTTACTCCCAATGCCAGCGTATAGATCAGAACGTAATTCAGTCCCACATTCAGAAAATTGGCACACAGATTGATGACCATGGGCGTCTTCGCATCCTTTGTCGCCCGGATCGAAGCCCCCAGGATCGAACTGCAGGACCGGAATACCATGGGCACACTGATAATGAAAAAGTATGTGGAAGCCTGCTTCTGAATGGATACATCCGCCCCCATCCACACCGGAATATAAGAGCTGAGCGCCATCGACACACCGCCCAGCACCAACCCGCATATCGCCGCCAAAAGCAACACCTGACTGGCAACCCGCTTTATTTTCTCCTTATCCCCGCTGCCCACCGCCTGCGCGATCAGTGACAGCGCCGCAATGGACAATGCCGCCGGTACACTGCTGATCAGCCAGGTCACCGTAGTGGTCACACTGACACTGGCCGTGGCGTTCTCACCCAGCCTTCCCACCATAGCGGTATCCACATACTGCAACAGCGTAGAGAGCATCTGCTCCAATATGGTAGGAATCGATAGAGTCACCAACGACCAAAAGATACTTTGCCTGATTCCCTCTTTTTTGTTTTGTAACTCCTTCACAGATCCACTCTATCCTTCCGTCATTTATCCTACAATATTGCCCAGAGCGCAAAAATAAGTGTCACTACCACAAGCACCAATATCGCCTTTCTGGCCCATGCCGGAAATTCTTCCGTCCTTTTCCTGAAAACAAAAAGAATGATTCCTACTGCAAGGATCAATATCCCTGCGATCAGCTTTACGATAGCGTCCCGGACGTAGTTGAGTTCAAGTACCCTGCCCGGTTCCAAAGCTGACTTATATCCGCTTTCAGCCGCATTATATGCAACCTGACCGGCTCTTTGTGCAAGCTCCTTCTCAACATCATGATCACCTGCCCGCTTTGCCAATCCCTTAATTGCCACACGATTCCCATTCGCCATACCATTTGAGTCAAAATGATCTGTAAGCCACTTTTTCCCTGCATGTATGGTATAAATATCACCGGTTTCCTCATTGATTCCAATATAGTAATAATCTTTACCTGTTGGAATGATTCCGTTAATACTGTTTTCAACAACTAACAACTGCGCTGCTGCGTCAATAGACGTTTCATGAACATCCTTTGTGTTTGTTAAATCCATAATACTCATCACAAAGAACACGCCTATAAACGATGCCGCCAATATAATATATAAAATTGTTTTCAAAAATCTGTTTTTCATTCAGATGTCCCTTCCCGAAGATATCCTAAATTTTTTAGTTTCCAGATGTACTCATCATTACTGATACGAACCCTGGATTCTTCCAGCAATCTCTCATATTTTCGCTTTTTGCTTCCTGTGAGAATTCGGATCACATCAATGATTGCTCCGATTATCAACGCAAGACCTGACAACAGGATCACCGTCGGCAGAAACCACTGCATAGAATCGGGTGTTCCAAGCATACGCATTCCAAACAGGTAAAATCCTCTCCACGCTATCAAAGCACCGATAATAAACAGAAAAATTCCGTTTGTTACTTTGAATTCTGCCTCCGGAATCCCTTCGATCGCCAACTCGTGACATCTTGGGTCTATGTATTCCTTCCCGCATTTTTTGCAGCATGCCACAGGACTTTTATATTTCCTTTCATATTTTTCATACTTGAGTAGTTTTCTTCCACAATTTTTACAATATATTTCGTATGCCATAATGATCCCTCTTTATTCTCTTATGGTTTATAATTACTTCAGAGATATACAAACCCTGTTCTACCAGCGGCTTCCCATCGAGATTTTTATCCGAATTGATACAGATTCCTTCTATCAACAGAAACAGGCGCTTATGAATATCGGATTCCGAGTCATACAGTCTTTTCCGTTCCTGTATTAATCTGCTCAACGGATCTAGGGACTCTATATGCGAGTCTGCAATATACAATTGGGTAAGATGGTTCAAATTCTTTATAAAATCAAGCGAATAAATATTTGCCCCTGAATAAATGTACAGTTGCTCCAATCCAATCATCTCATCAATAAAACCATAGTCGGACAAGTCACAGCCGATGACCAGTGTTTCTATGTCAGCCTTATTCTCAATCTCACCTATTTTATCAGCCGCCACACTCTCTGCGGGCATGCGAAAATTATAACAGATAGAATCATGTTTCCACGGAAAACCATAAGAACATGTTTTTGGATTAATGCTGTCTTTTTCTATTAGTATCCGTCTCATATTACTCCCCCTCGTATAATAAGCCTATACCCCCAGATATACAGGGTCTGGGCTTATTCATTTCTGTGGTATAGAGAGTCAGTTCTGGAGTGTCTCTCCATAATCAATCCCTCTATACGATTAATAGTTACAAATTTCTGTAGTCAAGAGCTCCCGGACGCTTATATAATAGAGTCCATAGGATATGTCCAAAGGGTACCGCTGATTCCCCTCGTTTGATTGTTGCATTCGTTGTCAAAGGCAGGAAATCCAAATTCATGTGGACAATATTTTCTGTTTCCTTCATCATCTGACTTTCCGCTCACTCTATTCGCCCCAGCATAGCTGGGGGTTTAGGTTTTTCAATAATCCCCGGGAGAAATACAAAGAGAGTGCAGGCTGTCCAGCAGGACAACGGCATCGTCATAACGGTTATCATTGTAAAGGGAAATCGCGCGCATCAGTGATTTTCGCGCCTTCCTGTCATCCTTGAACGCATCTCCTCAAAAATGCCGTTTCGTCTGCGAAAACCGAAAATCGCACAAATGTAGATCGCGATAACGTATGTTCCCTTTATCAGCAGTTTTGTATTGGACGGATCGTTGATCAACGTGGCAATCTCTACTCCTGCTATGAGGATCAGAATTATCCCTCAAACTATAACCCGACAAAAAAAGCATTAAAAATGTAGTATTTTTAATGCTTGAAACGTTGGTGAGGCGACTCGAACGCCCGATCTTTCGCTTAGGAGGCGACTGCACTATCCACTGTGCTACACCAACTTATACTAGTCCTCCGGGAAATTAATATATCCCTGCAGCCAGATCACGCCCTTAAACCGGCGGCCGACTTTCGGTTCCCCGAACAAATCTATTATATTGATTGCGACGTCAAATGTCAACTCATTACAACAAATTGTCAGCACGTAAATCTGCTCTCCGGTGATATGGTTCACCGCAAGTCTGATCCCAACGATCTCGCCCAGCACCGAGTACTGGTCGCACTCCACCCCGTAAGGCATAAAGTACGTGTCCACCATGCTGAAGACATCTTCCTTGTGAATTCTTCTGGAGATGGAAGTATACAGATCCATGTCCTCCAATGTCAATGTCTCGATAGCGTCCTCGTCGCCCTTCTTCGCAGCCGCCAACAGATTCGTGCGGTTCACGGAATCCTTCCGGACCTGCTCCTTCTGCATCTCGTCCTTCATGATCGGCAGCATCACAGATCCGTTTAACGCTAACGCCGACATCGTCACCGAGGTCCCCCGCACCGGCAGTTTTCCCAGAGATTGTGCCTTCACATATGGGATCATGTTCCGCAGATAAAAGATCAGCGAGATTCCAACCTTGATATCATCGCACACACCCGCATAGGATTCCCTTGCCGCGTGCCGCTCCACGGACACATCCTCATAAGAAGTGACCCCGCTTCCCTCCAGATAAGGAAAATAATAATCATAGATAAACTTATCCTCCTCATCGAACTCGCCGCACACCGCAATCCCCATCCCACTGGCGAAATTTTTGCGGAATTCTCCCAGCATAATGTCTTCCTTATTCGTCGTGTAAGCCCGCTCATCCGAATGCATCACTACATCCGTCAGAATGTCCTTCAGCTTTTTCCTGTCATTCAGCTCACTGAACCCGATCGCCCGTAAGAATCTATGCAAAAATTTCACCTTCTTTCTGTGAGTAAAATTCAATAAAAAACTCTTTTTTTTGACAAATGTGTCATTTTTTCTATTTCGCATTCGTCGGATAAATCTTCTCTTTCCCGCCCATATAAGGTCTCAGCGCTTCGGGAATATCGATCGTTCCGTCTGCATTCACATTGTTCTCCAAAAATGCGATCAATCCTCTGGGAGTTGCAAGCACTGTATTATTTAAGGTATGCACATAGTAAGTCCCGTTTTCACCCTTGGTACGGATACCCAATCTTCTCGCCTGTGCATCGCCCAGCGTCGAGCAGGAACCAACCTCAAAGTACTTCTGCTGTCTGGGACTCCATGCTTCCACGTCACAAGACTTCACCTTCAGATCCGCCAGATCGCCGCTGCAGCACTCCAGAGTACGCACCGGAATATCCAGACTTCTGAAGAACTCTACGGTGTAAGACCACATCTTGTCATACCACTCCATGGAATCCTCAGGTCTGCACAGCACCACCATCTCCTGCTTTTCAAACTGATGCACACGATACACACCGCGCTCCTCGATTCCGTGGGATCCAACTTCCTTACGGAAACAAGGCGAATAGGAAGTCATCGTGATCGGCAGATTCTTCTCCTCCACGATCTGTCCCTTGAATTTACCGATCATGGAATGCTCGGAGGTACCGATTAAGTATAAGTCCTCACCTTCAATTTTATACATCATTGCTTCCATCTCGGCAAAACTCATGACTCCGTTTACCACACTGCTGCGGATCATGAAAGGAGGAATACAATAAGTAAATCCCTTGTCGATCATGAAATCTCTCGCATAGCTGATCATGGCGGAATGGATCCTCGCCGCATCACCGATCAGATAATAAAAACCGTTTCCGCTGGTGCGGCCTGCCGCATCCTTGTCCAGACCGGAAATACTGTCCAGAATATCCGCATGATAAGGCACCTCAAAGTCAGGCACCACAGGGTCACCGTACTTCTGGATCTCCACATTCTCGCTGTCATCTTTACCGATGGGTACGGAAGGATCAATGATGTTCGGGATCTTCATCATGATATTGGTCACCTTCTCCTGCAACTCGCCTTCCAGTACCTCCAACTCAGCCAGACGCTTTGCGCCCGCTTCCACCAAAGCCTTCTTCTCCTCTACCTCTTTCTTCTTTGCATTAGCTTCCTCAGTATTTCCCTCTTTTTCCAGCTTCTTGATCTGACCCATAATGCCGCCGATTTCTTTAGAAACCTTATTGCGGTTCGCACGCAGATCATCTGCTTCCTGCTGAGCTTTTCTGTTTTCCGCATCCAGAGCGATCACCTCATCCACCAATGTGATCTTCTCGTCCTGGAATTTCTTTTTGATGTTCTCCTTCACCAGATCCGGATTCTCTCTCAAAAATTTAATGTCGATCATTTTTATTATCCTCCATTTTGCCTCACGGCTTATTTCTATCTTAACTTATTCTTGACTTATCTTGACTTTCTGTCTTCCTTCACTCTGTCGGTCACTTCCTTTACGACAGGGTTTTCACCGGTATTTCCCAGAGCTTTCTCCAAAGCCTTTTCCTCTTCTTTGCCCAAATCCAGCTTACACTCACCGTTTTTGATCGTCTTCGTGTAACAGTAGCAGCCGTCCGTGCTGTGTACCGAATTCATCACAAAACCATTATTGTTCTCATCTAAGAGCGCCAGGCAAAAACTCAGTTTCCCGCCCATCTGGTTAAATGCATCATATTTTACAATGCCCAATTTCTGATAAGCGGATTCCGTCTTTTTGTACAGAGTCTTGATGTCCTTGCGATTTTTTTCGGATTCATCTTTCAAAAACTCATTATCCTCAAAAAGCTTGGCAATATCCTCCTCCAGACTGCTGCCGTCCTTTCCCGCAGTAAATCTGGAAAGTCTCGTCTTCAGACGATTGACCTTTTGCATCTGCAAGATCAAAAGAATCAAAAGAATGATCACCAATACCGCCAGCACAATCATGCCGATCACCAGATATCCGGCATCCAGTCCCCCAAGACCCATCTGCTGTAATAGCGCTGTATTCATTTATTTCTCTCCCATCAGATCTACAAGTCTGTCTAGATCTTCATTATTATAAAATTCTATTTCAATCTTGCCCACACCCTCGCCCTTGGATGTCACAATGACTTTTGTACCCAGACGCTTCTTCAGCTTTTCCTCGATATCCTGATAGATGAGCTTCATGGTTTCATCGCTGACCTTCTTGGGTTTCTGCGGTTTGTTCAGATTCTTGACCAGCTTCTCCACATCGCGGACACTGAGCTTTTCGTCAAAAATCTTCAAAGCGGTCGTGTACTGCAAAGTGGGGTCCTCGATTGCCAAAAGCGCACGGGCATGTCCCGTCGAGATCATCTCATCGATCACCATCTGCTGCACCTCATCGGTCAGCTTCAAAAGTCTCACCGAGTTTGTCACCGCCGCACGGCTCTTGGATACACGCTCCGCAACTTCATCCTGCTTCAGATTGAACTCCGTCAGCAGACGCTTGTAAGCCTGTGCTTCTTCAATCGGATTCAGATCCTCACGCTGAATGTTCTCGATTAGAGAGATCTCCACGATTTCCTGCTCCGAATAATTCCGAATGATTACCGGAACCTCTTCCAGACCCGCCATTCTTGCCGCACGCCATCTGCGCTCACCGGCAATGATCTCATAATGATCCTTGCGATCCTGCACCAGGATCGGCTGGATCAATCCGAACTGTTTAATGGAGTCCGCCAGTTCCTGCAGAGCATCCTCATTAAAATTCTTACGCGGCTGTTCCCTGTTGGGTTCCACCATCGTAATTTTTACCATGGTCTTATCTTCATTGGAAGCAGAATCATTCTCGGATTTTGATCTTTTCCCTTTTGCAGATGCAGGAGCCGGATTTTTTAAATTGGCTTCGCCTACCACATCCGGGATCAAAGTACCCAAGCCTTTGCCCAAACCTCTTTTCTGTGCTGCCATACCTTGCTCTCCTTTATGTAAATGATATACTGATTAAGTTATACATAATATTTATATATGATATAATATTATTTTTAATATTACGTGACCTCTTCACTATGATTACTTTTGGATCACTTCATTTGGATCACTTCATCCGCCAATCTCAGATACGCATCTGCACCGGCAGATTTACAGTCATATCTTGTGATCGGCATGCCAAAGCTGGGCGCCTCTGCCAATCTGATATTTCTCGGAATCATAGTTTCAAAAATATGAGACTTCAGATTCTCCTTCACATTCTCTACCACCTGAGCAGACAGATTGGTCCGAACATCATACATGGTAAATACCACACCGTCCAATGCCAAAGCAGGATTCAAACGCTCTTTCACCAGATTCACCGTATGGATCAACTGACTCAATCCCTCCAGCGCATAGTACTCACACTGAATTGGAACGATCACACTGTTTGCCGTTGTCATGGCATTGATCGTCAGCATATTCAAAGAAGGGGGACAGTCAATAATAATATAGTCATAATTATCCTTGACATAATCAACTTCATTCTTCAAAATATATTCCTTGTGATCCACGCCGATCAGTTCGATCTCGGCCGCGGCCAAATTTACATTGGCAGGAATCAGAGAAATGTTATGGATCACATCCTGGATAATACAGTCACCGATACTGCACTCTCCCAGGACCAATTCATAAATCGTATTTTCCTGTTCATTCTTATCTACACCAAATCCGCTGGTCGTATTTCCCTGAGGATCGCAATCGATCACCAGAACTTTTTTTCCTTTCATCGCCAACGCCGCTGAAAGATTTATAGATGTGGTGGTTTTTCCGACTCCACCCTTTTGATTTGCAATTGCAATTATTCTTCCCATATTCCTCACCTTTCATTTTAGGAATTGTCATTTTAAACATTTTTTCACGTGAACCATTATAGCATGATTTATTCCAGATATCTACATGAAATTACAGTTTTTCTTGTGCCATACTATAAATAATGTTAGAATAATTTGGTAATGCTGATTATAACGATAAGGAAGATAACCTATTATGAATAGCAGGGTTGTTATAAAAAGATTTATTATTTTGGGCTTTACCGGCTGGATACTTTCATCCGGTTTGCTTCTTTCAGGGTGTAAAAAAATTTCAAATAATGAGAACTCTGCTTCTGTTGATGAAAGCACCTATCATTCCACTGTAAATTCATCCGAATCTTCACAAAATCAGGATTCAAAAGATGCCACAAACGATATAACTGCATCTTTTTCCGAGACAGAAACAACTCCTGCTCTCCCTCCTGAACAGCAGGAACTTTATTCTGCGTACCAAAAGGCACTGACAAATTTATTGGATCATTCTGTATTACCGGATGGAAAAAGTACAAATACAAAAGCTGATTTCTTTTCTATACAGAAAGTAGATGAAGAAGATACCGAGGAATTGATCCTGGCCTGGACAACTACATCTTCTTTTGGAAATATTTTTTATGTGTATCAATATGATATTGCCACAGACACGTTTCATGTGAAATGGAATAAATCTTCTTCTGTAAAACTTTACGATAAGGGAACTGTGTTGATTCCTGTACCTGTAAATTATGGATTGAGTTCCACAGATGAATTTTATCCTTATGGTATTTATCAGTATCAAAACGATAAAAATGCGTATACCTTTCAAGCATATGTAGATGCCTGGCAAAAATCTTATCTGTCTGCGGATTATGACGGAAATCCCTACCCATCCAATATTGATACAGAAAATGCCGGAATGGTTTACTGTATTTCTTATTGCAGAGAAGGTGATGATTATGTGAATGACTATAATTACAGTCAAAGCCAATATGACCAGTTCTGTGATGAAAATTTTGGAATGCAGATTACTACAGATCATATGATGGAATTATCTTCTGAAAACATTAATTCCATTATAAAATAGTTTATAAAATACCATATCATTTACTACCCTTATTTGATATTTATATCGCTATATATTGTAGACCACAAGATATATGATTTCCTACTCTTCGAAATTACAATATAATTACTGGTGTTTTTTTAATGTTTCACAGATTTCCAACACAATATCTTGGGTTTATATGTTTCACGTGAAACATTATATTGTAGCAAATTTTATATTAGTGAATTATAAAAGGAAAATGTTTCACGTGAAACATTTTCCTTTTTTCAGCACTAGATATAGTATTTATGATTCACAAACCTTTTTTAAGTACTTGACCGGGACTTTCTTAGTCAGCCAAACACCGTTGACTGACCGATAAAATGTATAGCCATCTTTCGCCATATTGTGACTGAATACCTGATAAATCACCGGCTTTCCATGTCGCTTCCCTACCTTGATTGCCGTATCCATATCTGATGATAAATGCACATAGAGTCGGCTCTTCGACAGCAACCCTTCCTTATCAATAGAAGAAACATACTTTTCCCCTGTTCCGTGATAAAGGATTTCCGGCGGTTCAACTTCTTCCAACTCCACATCTACCGGAATGGAGTGTCCTTCACTTCCTTTTACATAATAAATGTTATACGTTTCATTTAACAGAAATAAATATCTCCTTCTCTCTGATCTCCACGCTGCCACCCAACGCAGAAATATATTCCTCCAATCGATCTGACATAAATCCATCCGCGTGATAATCTATGTCGAGAAGATCAGATGAATCTTCCTTACCGCAGGACAGATGAATTTCAAAAAAATCATTTACCTTCTTACCACTGGCGATAATCTTCTCAACATCGTCATACTTCTGTATCTCGGAACAGAATTTACAGAAAAACTGATAGAGAACAATTTTTACTGCTCTGTTTTCACACGAAAAAATTTCGAAATCAGACATAACTCTATAGGTCTCATCTACTCTGTACAAAGCTTTCTCCAAAAGTTCATGCAGCTGTAACCCGTCATAATCTACAGCGTTCAGATCAGCCACCATATTTACAAGATCAGATTCCGTATGCTCGATACATTTTTCCAAACCGGATAATTCCAATTTTGCCCTCATGGGATCCTGTGTAAAAAATGTTTTACTCAGTTCAATCTTCTGTGTGATCTCCTGAAATTGAGAAATGATCCTGTTTTCCAATTCGCTGGCAATCCTGTTTTTAAAAACTTCCTGCATTTCCATGGCAGCTAATTTTTCACGTAAAACATCATCCTTACTTTCTTTTGCAAAATCCTGCTCTTGTTCAATTTTTTTCTTGCGATCGTCGGACAGACTCTCTAAAAGATGAATGATTACATCCAATCTGTCCCTCTTATCAATCAATAATTGATTCTGTCCTTCCAAAGAAGATTTTCTGTCATAAGATTGATCTAACTGTGTGCGATAAATGTCCTCATATTTTCTGGGAGAAAAGACAGTAAAATCTTCTTCATCCTTATTCAAGATTTCCTGGGCGAAACACTCTGCCTCATGAATCTGTAAATTATTACTGTCTATCTGCTTCTGTAATTGTTTTCGCTGATCTGTCAAATCCTGCAATACAGTATGTAACTCATCATACACAGAAGATTCCATTTCATTCACCTTCACTTTCTATGACACTAATGTCATATTTATTTAATTGGTTCTTTCCCCGGCAATCCTGCTTTTCGCGGATATTTCTTCGGTGTTTCTTTCACCTTGTCGATCACAAAAAGATTCCGGTAAATATCAGAATCCGGCAGATAAAAATCTACCTGTCGGTTTACCTGTCCGCCTAAAACAGAGATTGCTTTTCCTGCCGTCTCCGTCTCCTCGGTAAGCTTTTCCGACTTATAAGAGATAAACTGTCCGCCCACTTTCACAAAAGGAAGACAATATTCCGAAAGTGTGGAAAGATTCGCCACAGCTCTGGACACGCAGAGATCAAACTGCTCCCGCAAATTTTTTTGACCGGAATGTTCCGAAGCAAAATCTTCCGCTCTGCCATGAATTGCCTCCACTCCCTGCAGACCTAATTTTTGGATCACTTCATTTAAAAATAAAATACGTTTATTCAGAGAATCCAAAAGGGTAACTTGGAGATTCGGAAAAGCAATCTTTAATACCAGTCCCGGAAATCCGGCACCGGTACCCACGTCAATCAGCTTCAGATTTGAGCCGCCCGGCTGAACCGCTTTCACCAGAGAGAGACTGTCAATAAAATGTTTTTTCAAAACCTCATCGTACTCCGTAATGGCAGTCAGATTCATTTTTTGATTCCACTCCACCAGCATTTCATAATAGACCAGAAGCTGATCGATCTGAACGGGTTCAAGATCAATCTGAAGTTCATGTAAATCTTTCTCAAACTGAGAAGTGTTATAAACCTCATTCATATTTTTAGAATTCCTTTCAATCATTTCTCCTGTCTGTTATGGCTTCTATGCTCCAGATAGATCAATAGCACAGAAATATCCGCCGGCGACACACCGGAAATCCGGGAAGCCTGTCCCACAGAAACCGGCCGAAATTCTTTCAGCTTTTGTCTGGCCTCAATCCGCAGAGAAGGCACATCATCATAATCCAGATTCTTGGGAATCTTCTTCTCCTCCATTTTCTGGTACTGTTCCACCTGGCGTTTCTGTCTCAGAATATATCCCTCATACTTGATCTCAATCTCCACCTGTTCCTTCACTTCATCCAGAAGCTTCCGGCTCACGGGACAAAAATATTCCTCCGCCTCCTGAATGAACTCTTCCATAGAAACCGATCGATTCTTATCGATGCCGGAAATCTTTTCATAATCAAACTCCGGCCTGCAGATCAATTCTGCCAGACTTGCGGCTGTCTTCAATGTGGAACTTCCATTGGATTCCAGAAAATCCTGAACTTCCTTATTAGCGCCAAGCAAAGTATCTTTCAGTCTTTGCATCTCTTTTTCGATCAAAAATTTCTTGGCCTGAAGCTCTTTCATCTGCTTCTCGGAGATCAATCCAACCTGATAACCTTTTTCCCGAAGTCTGAGATCAGCGTTATCCTGACGTAGCAAAAGTCTGTACTCTGCCCTGGATGTCATCATGCGGTAAGGCTCTCTGTTATCCTTTGTCACCAGGTCGTCGATCAATACACCGATATAGCTTTCTCCCCGATCCAAAACCAAAGGATCTTTCTCTAAAATTCTCATGGCGGCATTGATCCCCGCAATCAGACCCTGGCTGGCCGCCTCCTCGTACCCACTGCTCCCGTTCAGCTGACCTGCGCTGAACAACCCCTTTACATGTTTAAATTCCAAGGTGGGATCGAGCTGCTTTCCATTGATGCAATCATACTCAATGGCATAAGCATTCCGCACGATCTTACAATGTTCCAGTCCGGGCACTGTGCGATACATGGCCAACTGCACATCCTCCGGCATGGAAGAAGACATGCCTCCCACATACATTTCATTGGTGTGAAGTCCCTCCGGCTCTATGAAGACCTGATGTCTCTCTTTCTCCGCAAATTTTACCACTTTATCTTCGATGGAAGGACAATATCTCGGCCCCGTACCCTCGATGATTCCTGCGTAAATCGGAGATCTGTCCAGATTGGCGCGGATGATATTATGTGTTTCCTCATTCGTATAAGTGAGCCAGCAGGAAGCCTGCTCTTTCTGAATCTCTTCGGGATTCGTGGAAAAAGAAAAAGGTACAATCCTCTCATCTCCAAACTGTTCTTCCATTTTGGTAAAATCGATACTTCTCTTATCCATTCTGGCAGGCGTACCGGTTTTGAAACGACGCAGCGGAATGCCCAGTTTTTCCAGAGAATCCGAAAGGTGGGTTGCAGCCTGCAGACCATTGGGTCCGGTATAAGTAATCGCCTCACCGCACAGACATCTGGCATTCAGATAGGTACCGGTACAAAGCACCACTGCCTTACATTCATAAATTGCACCGGTAAAAGTCTTCACGCCGGTGACCCTGATTTTTCGAATCTTTTCTTCCCCTTTTTCCGCAGCAATTTCTTCAGACAAAAGTTCACAGACTTCTGCCTGTTTCACGGTCAGATGTTCCTGATTCTCCAACACCTTTCTCATAGCGCGGGAATATTCTGCCTTATCCGCCTGGGCCCGCAGAGAATGAACCGCCGGACCTTTGGAAACATTCAGCATTTTAGACTGGATAAAGGTCTTATCAATATTTTTTCCCATCTCACCGCCCAGGGCATCCAGCTCTCTCACCAGATGTCCCTTGGAAGATCCTCCCACATTTGGATTGCAGGGCATCAACGCGATACTGTCCACACTCACAGTAAAGATGACGGTCTCCAGACCCAGTCTGGCACAGGCAAGCGCCGCCTCACAGCCCGCATGTCCGGCTCCTATCACACATACATCCACTTTTTCCCGAATCTCAGGCATATCATTTCTATCTCCTTAAGACTTATTTTCCCATACAGAACTTACTGAAAATCTCTTCCACCAGATCATCTTCCACTTCCTCACCAATGATCAGACCCAATGCTTTATATGCACTCATCAGATCAATGGAGTAAAAATCCTCCGGCATCCCATCGGCAATACTTTTCTGTACCAGATGAATACTGTCATACGCTTCCTGCAGAGCTTCCTTGTGGCGCAGATTCGTTATGATCACTTCGTCCTTATTCTGTATAATACCGGATAAAAACATATTTTTCACTGTTTCTTCCAATTCTTCCATACCGGAGCCGTCCTTGGTGGAAGTTTTTAATATAACGAAATTTCGTTTAAAAGTGTCGCAATTCACATCCTGCTTTTCAAACTCTTTTTGGATATCTGTTTCATCCACCAAAGTATCCAGATCATTTTTATTCAATAATATGATTCCATTTTTTTCAATGTTATTTTTCAGTAAACTGATAATCTCTCTGTCATTGTCGTCCAATTTTTCGGAGGTATCCACTACATATAAGATCAGGTCTGCCTGTTCGGCATACTTCTTCGCCCGTTCAACACCGATCTTCTCCACTGTATCTTCCGTATCTCTGATCCCTGCTGTATCAATCAGATTCAGATGAATCCCATGCAGATTGATGGATTCCTGCAAGACATCTCTGGTCGTACCGGCAATATCCGTTACAATTGCTCTTTCTTCGCCCACCATTAAATTCAATAAAGAAGATTTTCCTACATTCGGCTTACCCAGTATCACGGTGGAAATACCATTTTTTATCATTTTTCCGTTAACAAATGTAGCAATCAAACCACTAATTTTTTTCTCAATCTGTTGTAACTTCTCTGATAATCTCTCCGGATATCCATCCAGACTGATATGTTCCGGGTCATCCAATGCGGATTCTATAAAAGCAATCTCATAAATGATCTCATCTCTGAGACTTTTGATATGGGCGGAAAGCTTACCCTGTAATTGATCAAAAGAAGATTTCATCGCATATTCATTCTGGGAACTGATCATATCCATAACTGCCTCCGCTTTAGACAGATCAATCCTCCCATTCAGAAAGGCTCTCTTGGTAAATTCACCGGGTTCGGCAAGTCTGGCTCCGCTCTTACATACCAATTCCAGTATTTTTCGCATCACAAGAATACCGCCATGACAATTGATCTCAACTGTATCTTCCGCGGTAAAACTTCTGGGAGCTTTCAATACAGAAACCATTACCTCATCCAGTTTTTGAAATTCATAATCCACCACGTAACCATAATGGATCGTATGACTTTGCACATTTTTTAAAATATGTTTTCCGCCAGGAGTCTGGAATATTTTATCTGCAATCTCAATTGCTTCTTCTCCGCTGATCCTGATGATCCCGATACCGGAATCAGACATTGCAGTCGCCACGGCAGCAATCGTATCTGTTTTCATTGTAACTTCAATACCTCTCTAAATAACCTCTTTAAAATAAAAACCGAATATGCGATATTATCAGTATACCACATACCCGGTTTATATGACATATAAAATTCAGAACCAAGCAAATTTAGATGAAAATGGCATTGAAATCAGATTAACGCTTCAAAGTAACAACAACCCGTCTGAACGGCTCATCACCCTCACTGTGTGTTGTCACATACTTATCGTTCTGAAGGGCAGAGTGAATGATGCGTCTCTCATAAGGATTCATAGGCTCTAAAGATACAGGTCTCTTGGTCCTCTTTACTTTATAAGCAATATTCTTTGCAAGATTTTCAAGAGTTTCTTTTCTTCTCTGTCTGTAATTTTCGGTATCAACTTTCACTCTGATATAATCGGAAGAATCCTTATTGACAACAAGAGAAACCAGATACTGCAAAGAATCCAGAGTCTGTCCTCTCTTTCCGATCAGAATACCCATATCCTCACCGTTCAGATTGATATCCATAGCCTGAGTAGAAGGATCATATACTACCTGAATGTCTGCCTCAATCTCCATGGCATGAAATACATCTTTCAAGAAACTTTCCGCTTTCTTTTCCAAAGATCCATCGGAAACAACCTGCTTTTTCTCAGCGGTCTCATTGGATTTCTCGGAAACAGGCTTTGCAGGCTCTTTCACGGATTCCTTCACAGGCTCCTTTTTCTCTTCTTTTACCTCTTCTTTTACAACAGGCTCCTCAACCGCTTCTTCTTTTACGGCAGCCTTGATCAGATAAGGCTTGGAACCCAATCCGAGAAAGCCATTTGAACCTTCTTCCACAACTTCATAATAAAGTCTGTCGCTGGTTACACTTAACTTCTGACATGCCTCTGTGATCGCATCACTCAAAGTTTTTGCAGAAACTTCTATAAATTCCATACTAAAACCTCCTACTTTTTACCACTCTTTTTGTTATACTCGTTTACCATATTTGCCTTTGACATCATACTGCCGGTTTTTGCATTTTTTACCTCGGTAGAAGAAGACTGACTCGTGGAGATATTTGCCCGCTGATTGATATTTTTTGTACTCATACTCGCATAGGCATTGATTTTATCCTGATTTTCTTTCATCTTCTCGATCTTTTTGGCACTTTTTTCCTTATTTTTCTCAATGATCTGATCAACATTCATCTTGTCAATATGTTTGTTGATCACAACCTGCTGAATACTTCTGACAATGGAACCTGCCACCCAGTAAAGTCCCATACCGGCAGGCAGAGACAGACAAAACCATGCAGATAAGAGAGGCATTACGGTATTCATGCTCTTCATGGTACTCTGCATCTGAGCAGTCGTATCATCTACATTTTTATTATTATTGCTGTCCTGTTGAGGCATCAGCTTTACATTGATCCACTGGGTTGCCGCAGAAAGGATCGGGATCATGAGAGCCCCGATCATAACCAGCCATGCACCGTTATGAAAAGCCTGTACGATCAAAGTCTGAGGGGAATCACCGATATTCAGACCCAGAAAATTATTATAGGTATCGATCAGACCTCTGGTAGTGCTGTTGCTCAAAATAAGCTGTCCGTTAAAGGTAAGATCCGTCAATCCGTAATGCTGCGCAACCAAAGACATATCGGAGGAAGAAAGTCTGTTTAAAACATCAATGACTCCATTCTCCATGTTCGTTTCGCTAATATTATTTCCGTACATGGAAATCGTCTTTGCAATATTACTTGCCTTCCCAACCTGCTCGGCATTGGCAAATTCCGAAAAATCAGGATTCATAAGCCATGCAGCGTTATCAGCGGAAATAATGGTGGTTGCAAGTACACGGAAAGTATCTCCGATTTTTTTCACATAGGCAGGCATTGCATAGATCACGCGGTACAAAGCAAACAGGATTGGCATCTGTATCAACAGATATCCGCAGCTGCCGGTAGGTGATACGCCATATTTCGCATAAACTGCCTGCATTTCATTATTCATGGCAAGACGGGAATTCTGGTCAACCTTGTCTTTGTACTTCAACTGGATTGCCTGAAGCTCCGGACTCATTTTGGACGAAAGCTTTGCAAACTTCTGCTGCTTGATGGTAAGCGGCATCATCAGCAGATTGATGATAATTGTAAATAAAATGATGGCCAAACCGATGTTAGGAATACCGATCGCATCGATCACGGTAAAGATCCCTTCCATCAGTTTACCGAGAATCCACACGATATAACGAAAAATCGGTGTGGAATTCTGTGTTAATAAAATAAAATCCATTGATCCTCCAGATTTTGCCGTGTTCCGATATCATACTGAAAACCATATAAAAACTAAGGAACAGGATCATATCCACCTTTCGAAAAAGGATTACATCTCAGAATTCTCCATAACGCCAAAAGACTCCCTTTCAGGGCGCCATATTTTTCAATGGCTTCTAACCCATACTGGGAGCAGGTTGGAATATAAGGACATTTTGTCCTTTTTAACGGAGATAGATTCTTTTGATAAAATTTTATAACGGCAATTAAAATTTTTTTCATATTTTTGTTTCTTTATACATGATTCACTGATCTGCGGAAGAATATTCTTCACCCATTTCTTCACAGATAGGATGGATCCTGCATAAATGAAGCAGTGCGCTCTCCACCTCTTTGTAACCTACGGTAGCTGCACCCGGTCTCGCGATGATTACTATGTCCAAACCACTATTGAACAAATTTTCATGTAATCTGTAAGTTTCTCTGATCAGTCTTGTGACGCGATGTCTCACAACACTGTTTCCAACTTTTTTACTCACACTGATCCCAATCCTGTTTCCCTCTGTGCCATTTTCCATAATATACATGATCAAGTACTTGTTGGCGCGGGACACGCCTTTTTTATAAACAGTCTGGAATTGATGATTCTTTTTTAATGACTCTGAAAAACGCATGGAAAACCCTCTGCAAAAATTGCAAAAAGGTCACAAAACTGTGACCTATGCGGATAATCTTTTTCTTCCCTTTGCACGTCTTGCTGCTAACACTTTTCTTCCGCCCGGAGTACTCATTCTTGCTCTGAAGCCATGTACTCTTGCATGAGAACGCTTTTTAGGCTGAAATGTCATCTTCATGAATATGCACCTCCTTCTTTTTCAGGAAAATAGCATATTTGATTTTATAAGAAAAAAAGCGCTCTGTCAAGCGTAAATGTTGTAAAATAAAGGATTTTTTAGATTTATAAAAAAAATTATTGTATTATACACATAGTTATCCACATATTTTATTCAATTATAAGTTATTCACAAAATGTTCATTACTTGTGGATAACTTTTTAATAACAATTGAAATTCTTGTGAAAAAGAAGTGTAAAATGATAAAAAATCCTTTATTTTATTGATTTATACTTTCGGACAAGTTATCCATATCATTTTTTTATTATCCACAAATAAATTTGAATTATGTAGTTATGAACAAAGTTATAAACATAATGTGGA
>ODAI010028464.1_pt1 | contig 67269 bp, 74 predicted proteins | sample 1539321 | NCBI WGS metagenome assembly ODAI01 (sample SAMN02144231, study PRJEB22623) | gut metagenome | biome: sheep rumen | host: Ovis aries | place: New Zealand
GAAAAAAGACGAATGGAAACAAGGTACAAAAATCGAACTTGAACAAGAATACATAGTCCTCGCCATCCCGTCATCCGCGCTCGAAGTAAGAATCGAGGCGAAAATCTACTATGATGGCGACGTACGCAAAGTCCAGACGACACTCGGCTACGACGAAGTACGTGCGGCAATTAAAGAAGCGCAGGACGGGTACATCCCTAGCGACGCGGTGTTCTCACTAACTCCACTTGGGGAGGAATCGCTGCGCAAGCTCAAGGAAAAGTATCAGGACGAAGAATGCGGTTAAAAGGGTTGATCGATGAAGACTTCATCAACTACAAAACTCCATCTATGTACATAGCCACAAGCACATGCACATTCAAATGTGACAAAGAAAGCAACGGCAAATGGTGCCAGAACAGCGCCTTAGCCACACAAAAAACAATCACACTGGATGACGAGATGATCATCAATCGATATATATCTAATGGTATCACTCACGCAATCGTTCTTGCTGGCTTGGAACCGATGGACACATTCGATGAAGTTCTTGCCTTTACAAAAACGCTCCGAAAGAAGTTTAAATGTAAAGATGATCTGGTAATTTACACCGGTTATACTAAAGATGAGGTAGAAGACAAAGTCTCGCAGCTACAGCAATACGAAAACATTGTAATGAAGTATGGCCGGTTTTTGCCAAACTACGATAAGCATTTCGACAAAGTTCTGGGTGTCTATCTCGCTTCTCCGAACCAGTATGGAGAGCGTATAAGTTAAGTAGAAGGTGATTATTTGGAAGAAAAGGAAATAATTTTAACACCAGAAGAAGCCGCAAGACGGATTCAATTTCTCGGTTATCTCAACAATAAGATGCGCCGCTACTTTGAGTGGAAAAATTATGTTACAAGAAACCGTGAAGCACTTTGGAATAAACTTTTAAAGAAGGAAAAGAAATATGATCTATAAAGTCGATGATACGCCGCCGATTGGAGAACTTCTCCTGTATGGCGTACAGATTCTTTTAGCAGTTTTTGTCGCCTCACTTCTCATTGCAAATATTTGCGGTGTAAATGTAAGTGGCGCTCTGTTTGGGGCTGGCTTTTCAACAATTGTGTACCTGTTTATAACACGATATAAATCCCCAATGTTCTTGTCGAACTCTGGCGCTTTCGTTGCACCGGTTATGATCGCTCTCGCCGCAGGCGGATATAAAGCTGTAGCAGTTGGTGGCCTTACAACATGTATCGTGTATTGCCTGTTTGGTCTTATCTTCACCAAAATTGCAGTCGATAAAATATACAAGGTGTTCCCGAAGGCGCTGATCGGCGCAGTAACAGCGGTAATCGGTATCACTCTGATGGGATTTATCGGGACATATGTACAGATTAATGGTGTAACCAATATGTATGGCGTAGCAGTTGCTCTGTTCACAACGGTAGTGATCGCATTGATTAGCCATTACGCGAAAGGCTTAGCAAAAATCTTGCCGTTCTTGCTTGGTACACTGGCAGGGTATGCGTTTGCGCTCATCATTACACTAACTGGGGTGTGTGAGATTATTGATTTCAGTGTATTCCATAATATGAAGCTCCTCTCGTGGCCAGATCTTGCGCTATCACACTGGACAGAATCTCCTGCGACTAATTATCTGCCAGTTATTATAATGTACATAGCTTACACAGTAAGCGCTATGATGGAAAGTCTTTCTGACCATGCAGCACTTAGTGGGATTATCGGCGTAGATCTATACGAAAACCCTGGGCTCGGAAAGATTTTCATCGGAGAGGGTGTCGCTAATCTCGTTGGGTCTGTACTCGGTGGCCTCGGTATATGCAGCTATGGTGAAGGTGTAGCATGTGTTGGCTTTTCTAGGGTAGCATCCACGATTGTAACTGCGGTCGCAGCAATAATGCTCATGCTACTTGCATTTATCGGACCGATTCAGGCATTTATAGCGTCAATTCCGAGCTGTGTATTTGCCGGAGCTGCACTTATCCTGTACGGCTATATCGCATGTAGCGGTATTAAGATGCTGCAGAAAATCGACCTAAACAATCAGAAGAATCTGATCATGGTTTCAAGTGTACTTTCGCTCGGCATCAGCGGGCTTGCTGTCGGTGGTACAACATTTGCACTTAGCGGAACAGCACTTGGGCTTGTATTTGGTGTTATCATCAACATTCTACTGAAAGATAATGTGGCGAACGAATCCGAAGCATTATGACTTTTGGGAATGTTCCCGTTGCCATCATGAAGCTTATTGGGATACAGAGTGTGGGCAGCAGCTATTTGATTACTGCCCATACTGTGGCCTAAAACAGGTAATCAAATGCAAAAACTCAGAAAAATTTGAGAATTATGCAATGCAGGAATTTGAAAGGGAATTGAATGGATAAAAAACCTCTTGGCTATCTTGGCGGGGATATCATGAGCTTCGGTTCAAACCTTGCCAGACAGTATGAATACGACAAATTCAACGAACTCGGGCTGGATGTTGAAGTATACAGTCCCGTAAAAAATAAATCTATTAACGACAAGAACTCTGTAACCGAAGAAGAGAACAACAAGCTTGCAGAAAAAATTACAGAAGCCGACATTGAGCGTCTCTGGAATAGTGACTTCGTAGTAATGTCTCCAGAGCAGAGCGCAATCGGTTCAATGTGCGAAACAGGGTGCCTCTTCGGTTGGAAGTGGATGGCGCAGAAACTGCTCGACATCGTTAATAATGAGAAAGGCGATGAGCAGGATACGCTGAATCACCTTGTAGAAGAGATCGAGCGGATCGCAAACAAGAAAGATTTCTTCCACTATTTCGATATTCGTAATACGCAGCTCAATGAAAAGGGCTGGCGCAGGAGCTTCAGTATCAACCAGCTGCTCTATGGGATGGTTCTTTATACAGCGGTGAACGGGGATTTTGAGAGCTTCGGCGACATTATGAACCACCTTGTGGAAATGTATGGTTCTAGCACAAATAATTAAATGTCTAAATCAAATAAGATGACTGTCGAGGAACTCGCTGGGTTCCTCGGCGGGGTTGTTGACGCAGGCCATGGCGACTCAGAGGTATATATCTGTTTAGATCATGGTTACGAAAAGCGAGATGAAGTGTTCGACATTGGCATCGACAAGGTTGGTATCTACAATCTCGACGGCGATGTATGTGTCGCTTTAGAGTCATATCTGTTCGACGACAGCGTTAAGCAACTCGTTACCACGTTTGGATATGAACTAAAATAAATACGATTGGATAAGAGGAAGTAACATGACAATTAGGGAATGCGCAATAGTTGAGGCATATACAGGGTACTGTATGCTTACAGAAGAAAGAAAAGGAGAGGCTTATAAGTACCTTGAAGAGCTTCTCGGACGCCCTGTACAGATTTGGGAGCTTGCTACAGAGAAGATGCAGAAGATTATTCACGAAAAATCAAAACCCGATTTTATTAATCTCTGCGCTACTGCTACAGAGGAGTAAATATGACCCAGTGCGAAATGGTTCTGAATCATCTCCAGACGCAGGGATCAATCACTCCGCTTGATGCCGAAAATGAATATGGGATTATGAGGCTTGGAGCTCGTATCTACGATCTTAAACGGCAGGGGCATCCGATATCTGTAAAGATGGAGACTGAGAATAATCGGTTTGGTAAATCTACTACATATGCGAGGTATTTCTATGGCGTACTTCAGTGAATCAATGACCAGCGTAGAAGCTGGAAATAAATTCGCCGAGTTCAACAAGAAAGTTTTGAGAGACGAAATCCCAATGGAAGAGTACCAGCAGATCGTTCATGAGTACAACGAAGTATCAAGTAAGATCTTCGATCGTGAAATGAAAGCGTTCGATGCGGAGTACCGTAGTATTACATATTTGACGGAGGATAACACAGATGTTTGTCGAGATGGAGATCATGAGGAAGATGCCGGAAGCGCCGGAGAAGCATGAGGCCGAGAAACCACCTCTCGGTCTTAAGCCGAGATATGTCCATGACATGGAAAGATTCGTCGAGATCGCAGATGCGATCCATCAGTACCTCGCCTCAGGCAAAAGTATCCCAGACGAATGGGTAGAGGAGCTTAGTGATATCGCTTGGGCGTACACCGCCAACTAATATATGAAACAAATTATCATAGCCCGTAAAGACTTAAATATGTCTCCGGGTAAACTCGCCGCTCAGGTTAGTCATGCAAGCATGGCTTTCCTGACGACACAAATTAAAAATAATACAGAGAAGTACCTGGTGGGCGATATGGACTATGGCAAGTCTTATAATACAGACACAATATTCGAAGACGGGAAGGTGAGGTTTGCGCGAAACGGCCCGGCGCTTTACAAAAGAGCAGACCTTACAGAGTTCGCACGGAAGGCATATGAAGCTGGAGAAGATTACTTTTATTATAAGCCTGTAGATCCAAATCACATATACGGGGAGCTAGAACTTTGCGACCCTGAGTATGATTATGTTGCAACATTAATTTTTAGTGAAGACATTTATAGAAATTGGATCAACGGATCGTTCACAAAGGTGATATGCGAAGCTAAAAATAAGACACATCTTCTTAAGGCGAAGACAATTGCAGATAGCTTATCTCTTGTTGAAGGGGCTGACTACTTCTTAATCAAAGATAATTGTCTAACTGAACTTAGTCCTGAAGAGACAGACGAAGATGGAGTTGGCAGAACGCTAACTTGTATAGGGTTCAGACCTTTACAGGACGATATCGCTCGACAAATCAGCAAGAAATTCCAATTATATAAATGAGATGAGGTGTATTGATGAAAAGATATTCGAGCTATTGTACCTGCGCCATGTGTCCATTCGCCGAGTGCGAAAGGCACTATACGAAAAATATAAAACACGAGGAGGCATATGACTTCCGAGGAACATGCCCGGAATTTCGTCAATACATCGTGGATGAAATGAATAAGATGCCAAGAAAGAAGAGCAAATGATATGCAGAATGTTTACTTTGCGGCTTGGATACTAATCATGGTAGCACTCTCGCTCTGCTACTCAAACAAATATAAGAAATAAAGGAGCACTACATATGACTGAAACAGTTAAACTTGAACTGATTAATGAATTGATCGGTAATTGGTACGAAGGATGCTACGAAGGAGCTACTGCTGGCGATGTTCTGATCGATAACATCTATACTATTATCAATTTCGAGGAGCAGAACGATTAATGATTCCAGTAGAAGTTAAGATTAAAAGGCTAAATGAAAATGCAGTGATTCCCACTCGCGGGTCGGAGTATGCGGCTGGCTACGACCTGTATGCATGTATGGATTCTAATGAATCAATACTGATTAAGCCGCACCAGACTGTGAAAATACATACAGGAATCGCTATGAAGCTCCCTGCGGGATACTTCGGAGCTGTATTTGCTCGTAGCGGTGTTGCAACGAAGCGTGGATTGAGACCGGCCAATTGTGTTGGGGTTTGTGACGAAGATTATATTGGTGAAGTAATTGTTGCACTGCATAATGATTCCAATGTTGAGCAGATGGTTGTAGGCGGAGAAAGGATCGCACAGTATGTAGTAATCCCGTATCAGACTGTAGCGTTCACAGAAGTTGACGAACTCGAAGAGACTGAGCGTGGAGCCGGAGGATTTGGAAGCACGGGAGTGTAATAATGGATAAAAAAGACATCGCATTGATTGTTTTGATAACGCTTGCTACACTAATAATAACTTACCTTGCAACAGTAGGGCTGCTTTATCTTGCCCTACTTGCGGTAGGCAAGCCTTGGTGCGGATGGAAGATAGCACTTGGCATATGGGTATGCATTCTCGTGCTGTCTAGTACGTTTAGCGTGACGGCGACAAGGAGATAAAATGGCTAATCTTCAGAACCCAGTAAAGGCAATTCACGCTTATTGCCTTGGTTGCGTATGCGGGAATATAAATGAGGTGAGAGAATGCCCGGTTACATATTGTGAGCTGCATCCGTTCAGGATGGGGAAGAACCCATTTCGTACGAAGGTAGAATTGAGCGATGAGGAGAAGGAACGAAGAGCCAAGCTCCTTGCTGACTCAAGGGAACGTGCAAAACGCGAAAATTGCGCTGAAACACACTGAAATTCAGTAACGTTTCGAAGTGTAACATTTAAGTAGTATAAACTTACGTGCATAATCTTCGTGAAAAGTACACGTGAAATTTACATAGAAAAATGAGGAATATATATGGGTTGTGATATTCATGTTTATACCGAGATGAAGCTCGACGACGGTACCTGGTGGTGCTGTGATCACTTCACGCCGAACCAGTATTACATACCAAGCGAGGACGGAACCGACGATGAAGAAATCGAGGGACCGTGGAGAGTAGTACCAATCTATTCTGATAGGCATTATGAGCTGTTCGCTACACTGGCTGGTGTTCGAAATTATAACGATACTAAACCAATCGATGAAGCAAGAGGACTTCCTGCTGATGTAAGCAAACATGTGAGAGAGGAGGCCGACAGATGGGGTGATGATGGGCATTCATTTAGTTGGCTCCTCGCAAGTGAGTTGTTCGCTTATAAAGCGAAAAAGCCGTTCTACAAGGTAAGCGGTTACGTTTCTCCAACAGATGCATTCTATCTTGATGAGCTAGGCAAAATCCCAGAAGAATGGTGCAGGCATACAAGTGATGAGAGCTGGGTACGGCGAGAGTGGCTTGTACCGTACTCTGTTCTGGATAATCTCATTAAGGCTATTAAAGAAAGGATGGCAGAAGTCTACTGGATTTGGGACTTTCTCGATGATGGAGAAAGAGAAAAAAGATTTCTTGACAAAGCTAATCAATTCAGAATCGTCTTCTGGTTTGATAACTGATGAGTTTAGAGATCGATATATTTAATAAGCTGCTTAAAATGAGAAAAGAAAACGACCATGTAAAAGAAAATACATGGTCGTGTAAAGGATGTATATATGAACCGCCGTCTTCATCTGATGGCAAACCGTGTTGTATATGCGAACCATCTAACCCAGATTTAAACTATTATAGCCCAGACGGGTATTACATGAAGGAGGACGAGGACGATGGCGAATCTACTGAGTAATTTTGTTGCATACTGGTGCGCTCCGTCGCCGCTGCCACGCTGGCAGATCTCAGTCTATGATATCATTGGGGTCACAATTGGTATGTTTATATTTAAATATCTGATCGAGCCGAGGCTGAAATGAGTAGAAACCAAAATAAGACTTGGCAGCAGAAAGATAATAGTCGTGCCAAAGAGAATAAAGGCGGCAATGATTTTGAGATGTTTGTCGAGAAAGAGGATTGGCACGCTAAAAAATTTAAAGGCAGACGCGAGAAACAGGACTACGATGACTTCGAAGAGTGGTAACAAATAAAATACCACCGGTCACATCTACCGGCAGTATTTTCCCAATTTGTTTTCCCTGAGCCTTGGCGCAATGAACATAGCGACACTTGTTCCGCTACTCACAAAACAAGATTCCTTTCATTCTGTATATGCGGGTGAGTAACTGGCGACGCTCGATTTCCCCGCTATGAACATGGGTGTGATGTGTCACCCTCTATTACCCAAGGCGATCGCACTTTAGCAGTCGGGTTCTGCAAAGAACGGCATTAAGCCGTTTCTGCCCAATGCATTGATATTACTTCAGAGACAGGCAGAATCAAAAACTTGGCCAAATTGACCACGCTCCTTTCCTGCCCTCACATTTACGCTGTGAATGGGCAACAATAATTTATGCTAAATCTGAAGTAATATCAAGCGCGTTTTATATAAATACCATGTGGTTACGATAGCCGTGTAACTGATGAGGCTTAGACCCGGCGGCTATTTCCACCACGTGAATAACAAGGGACGCTCCAGCTAGCCAAAGCCGTAGTGCGAGGCTGTAAATATCGGACGGTCTGGAGCAACGAGTGCTTGTTGGGAGAAGGCTTGAGTACTCAAAATACCTCCTATTTTATAATAAAGAGGGAGAGTTTTGGACGAAAAATGGAGCGGTATAATCCGCTCCACGATTCAGCGCAAACTATTGCAGTGAGCAATAATCCACGCCAGAATCACACCGCCAATAACGGTGCTTATAATTTGCGCAACTATTAATTCAAGCATAACAGCCTCCTTTCTTACGAAAGAGAGGAAGAGTTTTGGACGAAAGTGCTCGACGAGTTGCGCAAATTAATTATAGCATATAGCTAATCTCTGATCAATATTTATTTGGAGGTGGATACTATTTTTGCAGAATACAGCGATATCGTTACGATAAAAGAACTGGCAGAAATGCTACAAATAAAAGTATACCGAGCGTATCAGCTCGTACAAGAAAAGAGAATCAGACGCCTCGACATAGGTAAGCCGTATTTGATTCCAAAGTCGGAGGTGATCAGATTTGTTAAAGAATCAGTACTTGAATAAACGATCTCTGTCACTTATAATCAAAATACATATATGTCATGGCTTCCGTTCGACGGAGGTGTAATATGATAACCGGAAGCTTACAAATTAAAAAGAATATGTATTATGCTGTCCTTAATATAACGGATAAGGATGGCGTTCGGAAACAGAAATGGATTCCGACCAAGCTGAGTGTCGATGGGCACAACAAAAGAGCTGCTAAAAAATTCCTCGACGATACTATAACAGAATACCAAGATAAGTCATTTGAAGTCGCGACAGTTAAGAAAGAACCGCTCGCTGAATATGCAGAGAAATGGATAATATACGCTGAACGTGTGTACGATCCTATCACATTCCAAGGATACAAGATCGGTGTTGAGAGCCACATCGTACCGTACTTCAAGAAACGCAAGGTCGCGATACAAGATCTCACGCCTGAGATTGTTGAAGACTTTTCTGCGCATATGTCTGAATGCGGCAATGTAAAAACTGGCGGCGGTCTTTCAAACAAATCGGTAAGGAACTATCTCACTGTTCTAAGCGTTATCTGTGATGATGCTGTGAATAAGAAAAAGATTTCTGAGAATCCGGTCAGCAAAATAAAGCGGCCAAAGAAACAGAAGTTTAAGCCATCTTTCTACGCTTCAAGCCAGATGCGCGACTTGTTCAAATTGATCAAAGGCGAAAAGCTTGCACCGCTCATAACAGTCACAGCACTATATGGGTTAAGACGAAGCGAATTGCTAGGGTTGAAATGGGACAGTATAGACTTCAATAACAAGCAGGTAGTTATAAAGCACGTCGTATGCAGATGCAGCTCTATCGTCGAAAAGGATGATACTAAGACAGACGACAGCTATAGAGTGTACCCTATGACTCCAGAGATAGAGAAGATTTTCACTGATGCCAAGGCGAGGGAAGAATTAAATGAAAAACTTCTTGGCGACAAATACATCAAGAACGATTATGTGTTCAAGTGGGATAGTGGTAAACCATATTCGCCAGACTACATCACAAAAACATTCCACAAGATTCTAGAGCGACATGGGATGCCGGATATAAGGCTTCACGATTTAAGACATTCATGCGCGAGTATACTGCTAGAATCAGGGCATAATCTCAAGGATGTACAACAGTGGCTTGGTCATTCTGATATCCAAACAACAGGAAATGTTTACGGGCATTTAACGAATCAGCACTTAAAATCGGTCGGCTCTGACCTATGTGCAGAGCTATTAACGCAGTAGAAATTAGAATTTCTGTTAGAACTCTTGTTAGAACTTTTGAGAATTGCATAAAAAAAGTACCCAATTTCAACGAAATCAGGCACTTTTCAGTCGGAGTGTCGGGATTTGAACCCGAGGCCTCTTGGTCCCGAACCAAGCGTCCCATTTCTAATCTACTCAAATCTAGTGCAATCTACACAAATCTATTTAAATCTACTGCAATAAAAATCCGAGATTTTTTGTGCGACATTCACGAAAGCCAGTAATTCTTGGAAAAATTTTCCTACACATTTGTTAGAACTTTTGTTAGAACTACGAGCAGGAGCTATGACATATATGTACTCTTGCTTATACATAACTTGTTTGTATATCAGAGCGACCAAACCCGCTCTTTGTAATATAAACTATGCACTATTTTTTACGAAACTTACAGCCTCTCAGCTTAGTCTGGGAGGCTTCTTTTTCACAAATTCTGGAGAAAAAGAAAGCGCCCAGCACGAAGCCGGACGCTTAACTTAACATTCAATACGAGTCTTAATCATGAATAGACAAGAATGATATACCGCCGTCGACAGATTTGCTCGTGTCTTCTTTCTCAACGGTTTGAATTATCTTTGCGCATTCAAGATAAAGGTCAGGCAGCGACTCGGCACCACCAACCGCCTTATCGAGCATCTGGTTAAACCTCGTCGCGTTCTCATCGCTCTCCATTGATTTCGGCAGAGCGATCATATAAGCCTTCTGATCTTTTCTCATTGGCACAAACGAATCAGTGTGCACGCATTTATCCTTTTCCTGCAGGCACACCCTAACGAGATAATATATCCCGTCATCGTCTCTGCCAGAAATGAAGTAATACCGCTTGAGCGCTCTCACGAACGCCAAGTTATTATACATATAATCTTCCGTCATTTTGACGGCATCGACTATAGTGAGCCTATCATTCATACGATCTTTGATAGGCTCATAAATTTTCTCGTTGCCACAGAACACTCCGGAGCCACCGAATAAAATGTTGTTGTTGACTCTGAATATTTTTTCAGTGTTGTCATCCAGCACGATGCTCTCATCACCGCTCTGGAAAGACTTTCTTTTATCTGCGGCCATCATGCAGAAATTGATGCCGCAGCATGCAATAATAGTACTCACAGTATAAATCTCACCAGGAGATATTATACCCATATTTCGTCACCCTTTCAATCCTTTATTTTCTGGGAAGATTAATCGTCGGAGTAATCCTTCGCATCAATGTTATAATCAATATACTGGACGACCATAAAGTCGGCCTTTGCATAACCCTCGTCGTTCAGCATAGACTCAACCTTTGCGTCCAGCTCAGACTTGTCAGCAAGCTCCAGCGGAACAGTGATGACATTGCCGTCGCTATCCGTCCCCTCGGTCGTCATAAGCTGATACAGCGACTGGTAGTTATCTTTCTTGGAATAAACAGTAAGAATCCTATACATCTTCTACCTCCAATTAGAGAAAGTCGTTGTCTTGCATACACTTATTATACGCGTCTAATATCCTCTGCCTCGCCGCAACTGTTTTGTTATTCTTGAAGTCTGGGTGGCAGTCGCAGTAGGCATCATACACGTCTATATCCGAAAGCGCCTGATCGAACATCTCTTGGGAATGCCTGCAATTACTTCTGAGCTCGTCAGCGAACCTCAGAATCCTCACGCGGCATGACACAATATCCGCTCGTTCAAGCGCATCGACTTTCTTTTCCATTGTATTTAACTTTTCGGTGATATCTTTATTCAGTCTAGACCCTACAAACTTCAATAAGCTAGAGATCGGGTTAAACTTAATCGGGGTAATCTCTATGAAAACGGACAATACCGCAATTATCCCTGCTATCCTTCCCACCAATTGTTCTAAAGTAAGGTTCATGAGTATTTCCATTTTCATGACCTCCCTTTCTCAGTCTTCTTCTGGGAGAGCGTGTTCAATATCGAACAGAACGCTATCGATCATAACGTCTACTTCTTCCATACTTAAAGCATACCCTTTGCTGGCGAGATACTTTTTAACGTATTCGTTCTTCTTTTCACCCATACCGGGTTCATCGAACTTCTTCTCGGCAGCTTTAACGCCGATTCTAATCAGGCGGAGAATCCGTTTATTGCGGAGCTGCGGTATGATGTAAGCAGTTATGATACTGGAAAGTAGAGATAAGATAGCTAAAGCGATCTGTGTAAGATCGATCTGCATAGTTACACCTCCACATTATTAAGCGGGCCGCCAATCATATTTTCCTTGGCTTCCTCGTATTTCTTTTCGTCTTCGCAGTTGTAGCACAGCACATCCGCTTTCGGTACATACACCGGCACACCGTTGTGCAGGTAAGCGAATGCAAAGTCTTCCAACCCACGACAGGCGAATTCAGCTCCGCATTTGGAGCACTTCAATATTTCTGTGTTCTCAGGATAAAGCTTGATAGAACGGTCTATCCGCATTACCCGCTGGCCATCTTTGTCGTCTATACAAACCATCGTTTCGCTCCTTCATGGATCAGCGTTTGTCAGTAATCATAAGAGCCTTGCACACAGGGCAACGCTTCGGCAGACTATGCTGTTTGCCATCCCGGATATCTTTATAGTCAATAAAGTAGGTCGCTTCACATCTGCGGCAAATAACTACTTCATCATTCTCGCGTTTAAAAACCTGCCATCTGGATTTATTCATTTGGGAACTCCTTTCATTCACGTAATACTACTTCGGCGATTCTGATTGCAACATCCACACCGTACTTATCCGCGATATCCTTCACGTATAATTGTGCATATTTATGCCTGTTCTCGGTTCTGGCTTTAGCCAGATACCAAGCGCTATATACAGAAATCTCGGCAGCCAGTGCGGTAATAATCCATTGCAGGGGAGAGGTATCGCATGTGATAACAACCATCACCCCTGTAAACACAATTACAAAGAACTCAAGCGCAATCAGATAGGCGAAGTACTTCTTCGAAAAGCTTAGTTCTTTTTTCTTCATAGCTTAGATCTTCTTCAGACTTTCAACATCAACCCACCCGTACACCTTAGTGGCTGCGCCACGCACAAACACAAGGTGAATCGGGTGTTTGGCCTTTGCATTCAGAGCAGTGATCTTAGCTTCGCCAGCTTCGTATGTCTTGCTTACAGTACCATTCGGTACAAGATATGCATTGCCGCCGATAAACTCAACTTTCTCACCAGCATAGAATCCAGCGACATTTTCTTTCGCTTCAGTCTTCGGATCGTTAGCTGGCTTCTCCCACTGGGCATAGAATGCTTCATCGTTACCAGTCAGTGCTTTGTAGCACTCAGCAAGTTTGCCAAGAGTTTCCGGACCGGCCTCACCGTCGATCAGGCAGCCCTTCTGTGTCTGGAAGTTTGTGACAGCCTCAAGCGTTTTCTCACCATAATAGCCATCGGTTTTGCCGCACGGATAGCCAAGAGCATTCAGCTTTGCCTGCATCTCCTGCACAACAGTACCAGCATCGCCAAACTTCAGAATTTCTGGATAGTCAAAGTTATTGCTGTCTGCCGCCCAAGGAGCATCAGGTCTTGGATAGACCATACCTTCTGCAAGCTCAGCTTCAGGTGCCTCAGGTTCATCGGTACCAGTGTATTCCTCAGTACCCATGTAACGAAGAACCGCATCCCAATTACCGTTCCAGTACGGCTGTACTTTAATCTCGCCACCCTGATCACCAGGCTGCGGATGGCCGTTATCGCCGCCAGCGTTTACAACCTGACCGTCGCCAATATAAAGCATTGCATGCGTTGCCTGATTCAGAAGTACATCGCCGCGTTTCATGCCAGCGCCATTGTTAATGTTGACTTTATCGATGATATTTTTAAATCCGCATTTTATAAACGCATCCAGCATATCTCCAGTATAGTGAGCGCCTGCCGCTCTTACAGGAATCCCTGCCAGATCAACAACAAAACACACAAGGCTGGAACAATCATAGTCAGGGTCTCCGTTCCTGTTTGCCATACTGTAACCATGAGTGTCATCATTGGCGACATTGATCGCGTCAAGAACGTAATGTTCTACTTTAGTCATTAGACTTCCTCCTTTAATTCAATATAGTTGAGACCGCCCATTGATTGAGCGGTTTCTTTCTTTTCTCTGCCCCAAATACGTCTTAACGTAATATAGAGCCAGTTGTCATATTGTGACTCAGATTGAGAACATGGTTGAATGTGCCTGTGGATACATTTATCACACGGGCTCGGTTTACTCACGCCTCATATACCTCGCCAGTAATCTCTTCATACTCTTCGGCAGTAATCCAAGGATTGTTCTCGGGGTTGGTTACCGCGAGATGCACACGTTCCTTGCTCCAACGGTGAGTATCATAATACTTCTTTACTTTGTTAAAATACTTAGAATGCTCCATCTTCAAAATCCTCCTCAATGATTTCTTCGTCCTCAATATCGACGCCAGTCATCATGGCAAGAAAGTCGATATTAGCGGTGTTCTTGGCAGCTTCCATGGCTGCCAGCCAAGCGTCATGTTCTGCTTTCTGCAGTTTCATTTTGTCGTTTACCATTTGCTATACCTGCCTTTACTGTGTAATAATAATGTTTCATGCGCTGCCGCTGAAAATATGAATCTCCTCTGGCAGCGTTTGCACACCATGCAGTAAGACTGGTGAACGCAGTTCCAACTACATATTCACCAGTCTCTTCTTTGTATAATATTTTCTTCATCTTACGACGCTGTTTGCCCATTTTCTTTGGGCTGATTTTCTGTACAATCTTTCCAGATTCAGTTACAATGAATCTCCATTGTAGAAATTTCACTCCTTGACTCAACGGATAGAGAGTACTCTTTTCATTCAGCTCAAGTCCAATCTTACCAAGCTCCTCACTGATTCTTTCCCAGCAATATTTAAGATAATCCTTATCCTCGTGGATCAAAACAAAGTCATCCATATACCGGACATAGTGCTTAATATGGAGCTGCTCTTTAATGAAATGATCTAAATCATCCAAGACTGCAAGTTCCACTAACTGAGAGATCTGCGAGCCAAGACCGATGCCACGGTCACCTCCAAAGCTATCAATCACATCACAAACCATCTTGCATGCTTTTGGATCTGTCACACGTTTTCTTACTGCGTTCTTCGCAACTTCATGTAAAGTAGAAGGGAAGAAGTGGTGTACATCAAGCTTCAGAACATACCCGTTACTACCATGTTTTCGCACATAGTCTGCTATATGCTTACGCATCCTTTTCAGACAGAAATCTGTGCCTTTGCCTTTCTGACAAGCGCAATTATCATAAATAAAGTGCTCAACAAGATCGTCATACAGACCGCCTTCGCATAATGCCATCTGTACTTGACGGTCTGCAATTCTGGTTGCTACAATTTCGCGCCGTTTCGGTTCATTAATGATGAATCGTTGATATGGGCTTAGTTGATAAGACCCACTTCTAATAGAGTTCAATAACGCGTGTGTATGTTGTGACGCATGCAATTCATATCCAATAACAGAATCCTTCCACCTGACATTACGGCAACACCTGTTAAGGGCACGTCTCAAATTCCCATACGTCATACACTCGTCAAAATATAATTCTTTATGCATTTACACCTCGTGGTGGTTCACTGAGGTTTATAGCCACTATCTTATGGAAGACACTGGCATCCTCGGTCTTTTCTCTTCTGAAACATCAGAAGACCGGAAGATCACTCCTTGAATAGATTTTATTGCACTGCTTTCCCTTGCGGTACTCGTACTGGCAATGTCGATTGAACTGACATCAATTCAATCGGGGCAACCCCGTTGCTATTGTTGGCATTGTTGTTGTTCAGCGCGCCGCCATTCGTTGCGTTGCAAATGCGCACATTGTTGGCGTTCCCAGCGTTGGGAGTCCGGGCAACAACCTCGTCCCAGTAGCCGAGTCACAAATAGTGATCTCCCGTCCACTCAATTATTCCTTTAAAAATTCTTTATAGTCTTCTCTCTGCGACTTTAGCCACTTAAGAGCAAGCTTTTGAGTTGTTGTATTAAGGCCAGTCCAAAAATCAGCCTGGTCGTCTGTAATCTTTCCTATAGCATGGCTTGCATCGATAAGATAGCCAAGCTCATCTAAATGCCCGACAGCTTCTTCCTCGAGTAAAAGCCTTTCTTCTGCCTCTAGTTTATTTGTTACTTTTAGACGATTTGCACGTACAATCTTACCGTGTGCTTTCTGTGCTTCATACCAAATAGAGCTTGGCATTAGGAACCGCTCGGCCTTTGGAAATGTTTTGCCAACACATTTTTCATATGTATAGACCAGCAGATTCTTCGCTGCTTCTATTACCTGTAATTTGCCCTCGTCCTGATCGCCCTTACGAACTGACATATCATTCTCCTTTTGTTCATCTATAACGCCCCGCCTTTATTCGCCCTAACGGGCGGATGGCGGGGCTTAGATTAGCGTGGATTGCCCGCTTTTGGCTTACGCCAAAATCGCAAGCGGGGCAACCCCGTTGCTAGTGCTGGCATTGAGGGTGGTCAGCGCGCCGCCATACGTTGCGATGCAACCGCGCACACCGTTGGCGTACCCAGCGTGGGGAGTCCGGAGCCAATACGTCGTCGCGCCAGACGCACCTTTTGCGTACATCAGTTTATCTGCGTCAGTCGTTCCAACTTCAGCATAGTAGGCGAACTGTGCTTCGGAGTTCTCATTCGCATTTTCGTTGCTACCATAGATTTCTTTTCTAGAAGGCAGCCAGAAATATCCATTATGAGTATACTCACTATTCGTGGTATAGCTGGAATCCTGAGACTCAAATACGTTGTTGGTGATGTTGTGGATAGCGCAGAGGCCAAGGTAGCTGCGGAAGGTCTCAGAGAAACCTCCAAGGAAACCATTCAAAGTTGTGTAGCTAGTGCACATCATGTCGTACTTCGTCTTCGGCACCCAAATATCAGACATAACGCCGATGCCGTTAAGCCACTGGAAGATGTTGCTTTCGGCCTCATTGTTAGATCCATAAGAAATACGCTGCGGGTGGTTGAGGTCGGCACCCCAAGTACCAAGGTTCAGTGTAGCAGTGCCGTCATCTTCTGTAATTGCATACTGAGCGGAATGTGTAGTTGCCTTCGCACTGTCGTACACTCTTACATAAGAGGAGAGCATAGCGGTGGATTCATAACCACTCATGCAAAGCTTGCTGCCAGCTGCAATAGCTTCTGTGGCAGTGAACTTATAAGTACCTGCGTTCCACTTGCCATATGTGGGAGTGGTGAATTTACAGATGGTGTCAGCAGGAATCTCTTCCTCGACAGAATAGAAAGCTTCAGGTCTATCATACTGGAAGGTAGAAGCAGTAGTGCCGCCAGATACACTAAGCAGATACTTCGGCTGAATTGTGATTGTAGGACGAGCTGCGTCTCCGGCAACCTTATCGATATTAAAGCCGCGAGTTACGAACTCAATATTCCCATAAACATTATGCGGGACGGTGAATTCCTGCCCAACAGGTACGAGGTCGCCGTCGCCATTGCGGAGAGCCTTTACAATGTCTGCGACACCGTTTGCGTCAAAATCGTACTCTTTACGAGAAAGTTTCAGGATGGCAGTGTTAATCTTCTCCATCTCTGTGGTGAAAGTGGTGTTGTCTAATACGTTCATCTTATAACTCCTTTACTCATTTATTACTCTGCGTCATAGCAAAGATCGCCGTTGCTATCCAGGTAGAAGCCAAGGTGATACAACTTGGTCACCTTGGTTCCAGCCTGAAGCGTGTTGACAATAGCTTTGTTCTGCACAGGGTTTTCAGACGTAGCAGAAAGGGAAGCCTCAACGTTCGCGGTGTCGACCTTCTTATTCAGCTCAGCCTTAACAACTTTGTTCTGTACTGGATTTTTGCTGGTGGAAGAGATAGCATCATCAATAGGCTGCGATGCAACAATAGGATTACCAATTAATGCCATTTAATTCACCTCCGAAAAAATTGCCTGCACCGTCATCTGCTGCGTCGGTTTCGCACCAATTGCAACAGCTGTCAGTGTGGCGTTATCATTGCTGACATAGATCTGTGTGACTCCATCGGAAGTCATGCTCGCAATAACAGCAGAGTTAGCGACAAGATCAACAACGGTGTGTGCTGTGACAGTGTACCCGGTTGCGCTGACTACCTGAGAAAACGGTCCGTCGCCAGAGCCAGTCCAGTTAGTGCCAAACGTAATCGTTCCGACAGTACCGGAAGTTGCTGTAGAGCCACTCTGTTTGTCAATAAGCCTCTTACACAGGGCATATGTCGGCATAGAGATGTCATCCATTACAAACATAGACTAATCCCTCCTTTTAATGTCAATATGTTGTATGCATTTAATTATTTGCATACAATATGATGTATGAATTTGATTATAAAACTACTGTTTGATCCAAAGATGTGAATCTTCGTCAAACATATAGATGTCGCCGGTGTCCATTTCGTAGAAAAAGCTTGCATTCGGCACATCAGCTGTCGGTTTGGTGTCAGAAGACTTGCCATAGTAGGCATTAGTCTGACCGCCACTTGTTTTGTGAGTAACCATAGTTCTCCTCCTTTACGAATTCAGATGCTCTTCAACAGCAACAGCTTGCACGACGATATTCGAAGTCGGCTTGTTGTTTGTCGCATATGCGGTAAGAGTACCGTTGTCGTTTACGATGTAGATTCTGCCAACGCCATCAGATACAAGCTTCTCCACATTCTCAGCATCGCAGTATAGATCGACTCTTGTATTCGCCGTTGGTGTGAACCCAGTAAGAGTGATCGTCTGCGTATAAGGACTCTCGCTTCCAGACCAATTGGCACGAAGCGTTACGTTGAACAGCTTAATTTCACCTTCAGTCACAACAGCCGTAGCACGATCCATCATGTCGGCAAGGACTCCAAACTCATCACTGGAGTTCAGCTGATTTGCAACATCTGGGGACTTCACTACTTCAAGAATGAACAATGCAGTACTGATTGTCTCATTGTTAGCCATAAGCACGACATCCGCCTTGCAGCGACCAGCAACGGCTGTGCATTGTGCCGTCAGTTGCACAGTGATAGACCCATTCGATTCAATCGTCGCGTTGTTTACAACAGCTTTGCCATCCGGCTTCTCAAGACGAAAGACAGCAGACATCCCGTTGTCAGGTACAATTTGCGTACCATCGCGCAGCAAAATCACGTTAACATACCGCAGAGAGTCATCGCCCTCTTTCGCTTTCACAACAGTCACGGCAGACGTTGCATTTACATCAAGATAAATTTGGCGTGTATAATTCAATTTCTCACCCCATTTTCGATATAGTAAAACCCGCCCTATTACAGAGCGGGTTGTTTCACTAATATATAATTATGCTGGCAGTTATAAACGACGAGTCGCAGGAATTACCCAGCGTCTCGAACAACTGAGCTGCCTCAGTTTCTTAAGATACATATCGCTATCCACACATATGAAATCCTGTCGTTCCGTTTACTGTGCAATAGATCATTGGCGTAGCGTGATGCCAGCCATCCTGATTCGGACCACCGCCATCACCAAGGTATATCCAGACGGCATACGTCTTAAATTGACCGTCGCTATAGATGTGGACAATTCCACTTTCTTCCCATAGCGCATAAAGGGTTATATTACCTTGTGGTACAAGATCGCCAGCCGGATACTTGTATGATGTATCTGGCGATAGGCCATCCTCCCAGCCCCATCCAGCAAACTTATAACCGGCACGTTTTGGCACCGGCAAGTTGACCGCAGGAACTGATCCCCATTGCGCTGTGAATGTTACGTTCTGCGTCCACACATATGACGAGCCGCCTTGTACCTGCGTTATCACTCCGTTGATCGTTGCCTGCCAATAATTGAAAGGTACTTCCGACCGAAGAAATGTGTCAGTTACATAGCCACCTTTCGGATCAAGAGTCACCACATACACCTTCGTCGGTTTAACATCATCATCGTCCGGTGGGATGATACTCTCATATTCAACCGTTCCGCTTGACGGGATATTATACACAGTGTCCACATCAGAGTTTGCAACGTATGTCGCTGTGTAGGTGTTAGGGAAGTAGATATTGTAGAGAATAGTGTTCTTCGTAATATTGCTTACACTTGTATAGCCAGTCGACGAATTATATGTGTATCCATTATGTGGATATTGGCTTGGGTATCGTAATTGGTCAGACCGCCAGCTGGTGTGCATCTCAACAACGTGTTGACTCCACGAATTTGTTTGAATCGCTCCTGTCTCATCACGGAATAGATTCGTCTGAACCTTCTTTGCATCATACACTGTCACTGTGAAAGCTGGGTTCCAAGTACCGCATAAGGAACTTTCGTTTACAAGTGCTGTCCCGTCTTGCGTATGTGTATAGCCAGTTGCAATTGGTGGATAAGCAGGATAAATCCGGACACCTATTGTAGTTGTATCAGTTGGTACGCGAGAAAGATAAAACATATGCCCATACGAAGTTTGCCCTTCACCAGGACCGAACTCATAATAGTCGTAGTCTCTACCCTGTCTACCAGATGTAACAGCAGTGTTGAAGTTATCCCAAAAGATATACACCTGCCAAACACCGACGCTCAAATCTGCTGGTGACCCCTCATCATGTCCTGTTACTGTAAATTCTGTCGAGCCAAGGTTCCACGATACAGTCCAGTAAACTGTTTGGATTCTACCAGAACCTGACGGGATTGGGTTAAACCCAGCAAATGAAAAAGATCTAGTTTCTGCCACAACACCACCGCCTAATCAATAAGCTGGAAGTAAATCTGCCCAACGACAGCGCCAGTCGTAGACGGCTCAGTCGTGTTGTACATGCCAGATGGGAGTATAAGCTTCCCGTATAGATACGTATCTAACCAATTCTGTATCGCTTCAATATTGTTATATCCACCGAATGCTATCCCTTTACCACCATCTGCAGCATGTATAAGAACGGCGTTAGTAGCAATGGTCACTTCATAGGTCGACGGGTCGTTCTCCAGTGTGTGTAGGCTATCGTACGCAAGGAACTGTACAATGTATGTCTTATCGACGCTGCACAGACTGGAATTAATATGTGTATAAGTTGATGTGCCAGACCCGAAGTCTACAGCAGTAGACCACGTTCCACCAGGCTCTTTATATCTCACTTTTAACCCCGGTGTGTTATAACCGCCAACGTAGCTATATTTTACAGAACCTTTCGCACTTATGTATAAACCGTCGTCGTCTTTGGTGCTTGCATCATTTCCACTCCTAAATACTTCCTGATCTGTGACATACGGTCTAGAGTATGCGTATATCGAAATTGACTTTCTTGCTGTCGTCGAGTTATTTCTTGAGTCGAGAATGAGCGCACTAATTTCAACTGTACCATAATCGGTCATTGGGGACGAAGACGTGTACACAAAGCTTGGCGCTTCAGAACCGTATTCGGCGACCTGCATGCCACTGATGTATATCTTGCAAGCAGCCAATGTTGCACCAGCCGCCAAAGTAAATTGCGGTTGGATCTGTACTCTGGTATAGCCCTGAACAAATATATCCCCGTTATTCCAGCTGTTTACAGTCGGGTCGTCATTAACAGGTGTTATAACAATATCTGATATTACTGGATTACCCGAAGACGAGATCACCACAGATACCTGGGCAGAACCGATATAAGAACTACCGTTATATGATAGACATCTAATATAACAGGTTGCGCCGGTTGTTCGCTCAAAATAAGAAGCTACGTTGTCTGTATCCCACGCATATACGATCTGTGTGCTGCTACCACTTGTTTTTAGCCCAGTTACAATATTAGTCCACGACGCATTATCCCAACTATATTGTAGTGTATGCGTATACGACGCATTCTTTACTGTAATCGTTGCTGTGATGTCTTCACCAAGTACTACGCCAGTAGGCGCTGACAGAGTAGAATAACTATCAGTCGTGTAATTCGTAAGAGAAATATAATAAACACCAGGGCTAAAATCGTATACCTGCTGTGATGTACTAGTCTCAAGCAAGAACCTAAATGCAGAAATTGTCGGACCGGCTATTAGCTGTATGCCAGCTGTTGAATTAACTCCATTATTTGTGAATGTGCCGGACATAGTTCCAGAATAGTACAATGTCGTGTATGTACCAGCAGTACAAGAAGTCCTTGCGTTCTCGCCAAATTCCACGTACACATCATCATTGAATGATACATATCCCCATGGGGTCAGCGTACCAGATACTGGTACTTTCGCCTGCACAGATGTTATAGTAACAGTAGATGTACCAGCTGATTCATTTACAACTTCACGATAATTAAATCTTAAGGTAGCATTACTTACAGTTATATCTCTTACTCCCGTATATGTTGCCACTAACTCACCTCCTTTAATTCAGAATAAACATTGTTATATTTATATATTGTTACACCTCAGGTCCGACAACAAATGTACCATCACCAGCGTTTGCAATGAATGTGTTATTAACAAGATCATAGAAACCAGGCTCATTATCAGATGTGCGATAGCATGGGACGTAATTGCGCAAATACCTATTTGTGCTATTATTCTTGTGAACAAACGAATAAATCCTGCAACGTGACCCTGTTCCGCTTAGTGTCCCTGCCGTATTCGATACCCCGAACAGTGTTATCTGATAACTGTACCAGAAATCCCCTGTATAACTCGTTAATGTTCCAAGGTCAGTATTGTTTTCAAGGACTTTGTGACTTGAATTATTGATAACGGCATCAAAACGTTTGTTTGCCTGTGGCGTTGATATAAGAGACGGAGAATCACTTATGATATATGCATTATAGTTATTATTAATTGCGGGTATTCGCATATAGTGCTGAGCATCCCCTGTACCAGCTATACTGATAACGTTCTGATTCCCTGCAGCAGGAATAGCAAAGTACATAAATGCGATGTCTATTTCATCTGTAGAGTTAAATGAAGTTATACCAGTCTGTATATATTGCCCACCGCCAGCAGTTGACTCAAGGTATTCTACTTCATGGTACCCTAATGGCAACCTGCTGGTTTTAACTGTCAACGTAACAATATCGCTATTAACAGATGCTACGCTATTAGATACTGTGCAACGGTATTGATATCCATTAGCAGCATTATTAGTATCGCCGGCAGTCAATGTAATAGACGCTGTTTTATATCCGCTCCCCATTTCAGCCCACGGGACTCTATAGCTTGTTCTCATGTACCACGTGTAAGATAGATTGTCTCCTGTTGCCGTTAAAGAGAATGTTACCTGTTCCCCGGTATATACTGTCGTTGACTGTGGTTGTACCGTTATTTGTGGTACTGCCTGAGCAACTTGAACATCTAACGTAGCAGAATTACTAGTTACAGACCCAGCACTGTTCGACACAACACATCTGAACGCATATCCGTTATATGTTGACGTGCCAGGTACGGTAAGGCTCGCAGTATTATACCCAGTAAGATTTGTAACGTTCGAGAACGTGCCAGAACTACTGCTTGCTGACTGCCACTGGTAACTGAGACTCGTACCAGACGCTGTTACAGAGAACAAAGCGTCTACATTTTCCTGCACCGACGCGTCAGATGGATGTGATGTGATTGTTGGCGCTGTGACAGTTTCTTGGATTGTAAGTGAAGCAGAATTACTTATCACAGACCCAGCGCTATTCGACACAACACATCTGAAGTTTACACCATTGAAGTATGTCGTATCAGTTATCGTCAGTGTTGCTGTGTTATATCCAGAGTAGCAGTCAGTGTAGACGCTCGTATAGCCACTCATGTTAACGTACCCACTCACATTACTCAGTTCAAACTGCCAGTTATATGTTAAGTCGCTACCATTTGCTATGACACCGTATGTGACTGTTGTATTAGGCGCAGCTGTCACATTACTCGGATGTGAAGTTATTGTCGGTGCAACAACTTGACCTTCCTTGTTAACAACAACAATTCTATCGTAACTACCGACAAGGTTACTTGCAGCAACGCTGCCTTTATATGTTATGCAGCGCACAGTACAAGAAATACTTGTTGCGCTACCACTGAATGTGAGATTCGGCGTCCATGAAATTGCACTTTCACCTGTAGTCGACGCAGTAATGGTAGTCCAGTTAGACCCATCGGTCGAATACTGCAAGGAATGGATATATGTATTCTTAGCCCTTGTGATAGTGATCGTGCAGGCGTCGGTGTTATTAGTAACAGGTGATGTTGCTGTAAAGGTGGACGCAGTATCGGTTTCCGTGTCGCCACCACTGCTGCTACCATCAGCCGCGCCAACCCATTTCAGATAGAACCCGTTATCGATACCGATCTGCCAGTTATTGGAAGACGTGTCTGAAATAACGTCTGGGCTGAAAAGGATGCGTGTCGTTCTGACCGTAGTGACGTTCAAATTTTTGTTTGAGAAATATGCCGTCTTTTCACCAGTATCATAGAAGCCAAGTTCACTCGATGTGAAAATCGATGAAAGCGTTCCTTCTGACTCTGCCTCGGAATACGTTGAACCGTTCCACCTGTATGTCTTCCCAAAATAAGATCCCGGCGTCTGAACCTGATAGAGTACAGATTCATCAGGGGAGAGCGGGACGCCGCCGTCCGTAGAGGACAGCCATCCATCAGAGAAGGCAACAGAACCATTAATAATATATGCACCGACCGTGGAAAGATTTTCACCGATCTTTACACCAAAAGAAGATTTACCAGTTTCATCTACACCAATAACACCAGTCTGTATGTAAGCATTGATCTTAGCGACCTGCCCGTACAGCTCCTGATAGTACTGTGTATTCTGCTGGATACCTTGTTTGTTTACTTCTATATCTGTCTGGCAGTCATAGATATCTGCGTTGATTTGATTCAACGAATTATCCAAAACCGGAGTCGTGGTGCTTTCGTCACCATTGTCCCAGTACAAGTGGCTGCGCGTCCAGATATATGTACCACTCGTCCAAGCCGGTGGAGTATCAGACCACTCACCAGCGAGCAGCTCTGTGTTTGAAGTTGACAGATAATATTCTGTCACAATCTCGGCGATGCCGACACCACTTGAGCTTACAGAGTATGCCACTGTTTGCGAACCATCTGTATAGTTCGTTGTGGTTCGAGTCCACATAAATTTCTTCTCGCCGATGTCAGACGGTATGATATCAGACCAATCGTCAGTAGGTGGATTAGTCCCGTCGTTCGATGTCGCATACGCAATTACAGCACTTTCAACACCGACACCGTCCCCGTCGACAACAAGCTCTGCAATGTCGCTCCACTCTGTTGTCAGTATCCTATCCGTCGCACCAGTGCCTACAGCCGTAGCCTGTATCACAAAACACGGATTGCCATCAGTAGAAGGTATGCTCTGCGACCACCCGTTCAAATTGCCGGACAAAACGCCGGTTGAGAAAGTATAGTCCAGATCAACAGCCGGTTTCGTTATCGCGCCGGAGTTTGCAGCCCTCTGATACAGGAACACGATAGCTGTGCTTAAACCATCAGAGCCGTTACTACCAGCTGCACCAGCTTCGCCGTTCTGAGCAAGCATCGCCGGTGTAGCCCATGCTGTATACGGTATTGTTGCGGTATCAGCAGCAGAGCTGACGGTTGCAGCTGTTACATAAATCGGGTTCAGCCCAGTCGGTACAGAAAGGCTCCAGCCACTAGGCAGTGCCGTAAGCGCATTGGTCGTAAAGCTATATGGGAGATCAGTGTTCCAGTCTATAGTGGCAGCTGTCGCAGATCTCTTGTAGAGATATACGACTGCACTATGTTTACCGTTTGTACCATTCGCACCGTTCATACCATTACGGCTTACGGAATAAGATGTAGAATGTTCGCTGTTCGTGTAGTTCGTAGTTGTACGAGTCCACAAATACTGCCCCTCAGAAACAGTTGGGACGGATGAACCCCACCCAGAACTCGGCGGTGTAGTACCGCTAGTCGAAGTTGCATAAGCAATCTCTGTTCCAGATACACCGACACCGTCTTCGCCATTGGCTACCAGCTCTCTGATACTGCTCCATTCAGACGAAGATATAGTATCAGTTGCACCAGTGCTTACAGCAGTTGCCTGTATCACAAAGCACGGATTGCCGTCATTTGCCGGTATTGCCTGAGACCAGTTTCCAAGAGTGCCGGTTAGCGTGCCGGTGCTAAACGTATATGTGAGAGTTGCAGTAGGTTTGGACAATGAAGATGAGCTTGCCGCTCTCTGATATAAGAAAATCGTTGCGGAGTTAGAACCATCTGCACCATCCGAACCGTTAGAACCATTCTGCGCGATCATAACCGGCGTTGCGAACTCCGTATAAGCAATCGTATCAGTATCGCCATTTGAACTTGCCGTTGCCGCAGTCATATAGATCGGGTCAGTACCAGTCGGCACAGTGGCAGACCACCCAGACGGCACAGATGTTAAGCTGTTTGTCGTAAAGTTATATGTAAGATTGTTAGTCCAGTTTATCGTCGCTGCGGATGAGGATCTCTTATATAGATACACAACCGCAGTATGATTACCGTTCGTAGCACTACGGCTCACGGAATAAGATACCGTTGGGTCGCCGTACGCATAGTTTGTAGTCGTACGAGTCCACAAATATCTGCCAGCCGCTACGCTTGGTACAGAGTTCTGCCACCCTGATGTTGGGACATTAGTACCGTTATCGGATGTCGTATACACGACAGATGACGACACGATACTATTGCTGAACATACCAATAATAGCCGGAGTACTCGTGAATGAGTTGCCGTTTGTATATTCAACCACTTCATAATTCCAGAGATACTTCTTTGCACCAGTTACAGCCTGGACTGTTGTAGTCCACCCGCTAGTTGATGTCGTCACGCCACTATCTGATGCGGACGCAAGATAGTATTCTGTGATCTTATTGATACCATTACCGGTAACACCCTGATCGCCGTATACGCCAATAATGCGGCGCTCCGTCTCATCAGATGTATTATCTGTGTATGTGATAATTTCATAATTCCAGAGATATTTATTTGTTGCAGTGAGAGTAGGTGGTGAATCCACCCACACATCCGGTGCAGTACTGCTGCTTGTAGAAACGGCGTATCTGTTTGATACGTGTGTAATACCACGTCCGGCCTCACCGTCCTGTCCCATCACACCATTGCGACTAACGGAGTATACCGTTGAATCGGTCCCATCCGTATAGGTTGTGACGGTCTTCGTCCAGAGGTATTCTCCCTCTTCCAACTCACCAGGGAAGGTTGTAGACCAATCCGCTGTAGCTGCTGGCGGCGTAGATCCATTTGTGGAAGTAACATATGTAATGCTCGTTCCGCTGATACCAACACCATCTGTGACAAGTTCTGTCACAGTGCTCCACTCAGCTCCAGTTATATCATCCGTCGCGTCCAACCCTATCGCAGTCGCCTGAATCACATAACACGGGTTGCCGTCAGATGCAGGAATATGCTGAGACCATTTCCCAAGATTGATTCTGACTACTCTTGTGCTTGTGCTATTACCGTATGTATCAGTTACTCTGCAATAATACTGGTAACCATCATGTCGGCTCTGCGCTGTTATCGTATACGTCGGCGCTGTTGCTGATGTAGAGGTAGCGGCAGAATAAGATGAACTGGACGGTGTCTTGTAGTACCACTGATATGTATATCCAGTGCCAGTGATCGCCGATGTCAAGCGCAGCACTTCGTTGTTCACATAGAAAAGATTCTCTACTGTGCTGTCGTTAGCAACCACGGTATGCCCGGTAATACTAAGTGGGGAGAGGTCTAGCGACCCATCTGCAAATGTATAGGTTAGTTCTGTTGTAGGTATCTCTGGTACATCGGCAGATCTCTTATACAAGAAAACTGTCGCAGTATTTGCGCCGCTTCGAGCCATCGCCACAGGAGAAGACCACTCGGTGTATTCGATAATATCTGTCTGTGTATTCGAGCTTGCTGTCGCAGCCGTCACATACAGGGTATCGACACCGGTAGGGATCGTTGTACTCCAGCCGCTAGGCACAGGAGCGAGCGTATGTAACTGGAAGTCATACGCAACCTGCGTCGTCCAGTCAATAGACACCTGTGACGGCGATCTTTTATACAGATACACAACTGCATTGTGATCACCATTCACACCGTTTCGCCCTACAGAATAAGATGTTGATGTAGAATTATCTGTGTACGTGATGACCGTACGAGTCCAAACAAAATCACCTTCGACATAATCGGGAATGTCATCATACCATTCACTTTCATTTGTCGGATGGTTAACTCCATCAGTCGAACGTGCATACTTAATTACAGTAGAAGCAATACCTTTACCAGACTGGCCGGTTGCGCCAGTTAAGCAAGTTGCCGCAGATTCGGATGTGTGCCCGTCATCATATGTCGTGACAGTCTTCTGCCAGATGTACTCGCCGTCAACCCAACCAGGCGCAGCAGTGCTCCAAGGCGTTGTCATTGTGCTAATATTGCATGCAGTACTAGATGATGCACGGCAGTACATCACATCGACACCAGATATAGTATCTTCCTTTTCGGCGTAAATATCGCCGACACTCAACATTATTTTATCTTCAGTAACTTGGAACATATCCTTGCCATCTTTATCGATGATATGCAGCTCGTTACCGTATATCATGTTGCCAAGAATGATCTCGGCATTGATACCATATTTAGATTCACCAGAGCCAAGGATGATCTCGCCAATTGCTGTCTTACATGTCTCCCATGCGTCGTCTGTGAACACGATGTTCCTACCATTGATCTTAATCTGATGTGGGTCGATCGTGCCGTCAGGCAAAACTCTGCGGCCAGTATAGCCGGTATCATCAATCGTGACCTGTTCATTTGTTGAAGAAAGAGCAGCGTTTTTCGTAAGAGTACGAGAAGTCTCAAGAGCCTCTTTCATCTGATTGAACTCACCGTTCTTAATCGGATAAATCGTGCTACGAATATAAGAAAGCGTGTTCTGTGTTTTGGACACATTACCAAGGAACTTATCGAATAATGCCTTTGAATCAAACCGATTATACCGATTACCGAACGTCATCGATAGTTTCTTGTCTTCATAGTTAACTTCAAAGGAAGTAAGGAACAGCTGGGCGACATCGCCTTCCATCAGTTCAACATTGATCAGACAACCGGTCTCAAGCTGATCGCTCCACTGCTCAAACTCCTTCACAAATATGAAGTTTTCGACATCGATAGTGAACTGTTGTGTCGGGACAGACACAGTTTTCAGCTGCGCAACCGCACGGTCATACAGCGTCTTCATTTGTTCGAAAATCTCATTGTAGGACATAATGTCCGTAATACCTATATAGTCGTCGGAGTATGAGCCTTCAACAATATAGTTGCTAAGTTCTTCAAGCTCTTCTTCGGTAAAGAAATTCTGCATGGAAACGGCGTTCTGTATGTTTATGACACTCGCTTCGCTCGTGTCTATATACTCATCACCTTCGGCAATTTCAGCAGCCTTTGCCGTAATAGCGGCCTCAGTCTGCTTGACTAATTCGTCGATTGTACCTAATGCCTCACTAACGCTGATTCCACCAACGTTCGTGAGAGACCAAGTATAGTCATCATACGTAGATGATTTTTGGCTAGAACTGTTATCTACTGAAATGCCAATATATGGCTTTGCAGAAGACGATGCCACATCTTCCGGTTCATTCGACATTCCTGACGTAACAGAGTCTGCGAACACAATCCATGTATATAGCGTCGTACCGTTCTTCTGCCTCGGAAAGCTTTCGCCGCTTCTGAATGTAAACCATGTATAATCAGAGGCGCTATTACTGGCAACATTTGTGCCTTTATCCCAAGCAAGACCAATATAACGTTTCCCATATGGATTAGTCGTAATGTTTGTACCAGATGCATCATCGCCAAACATGATCCACAGATACCCTTTGTCTTCAGGAATCGGCGTACCACCAACCGAAGTAATAACCGCATTGTACTCAGCAATCTGCTCGTCGCTAGCCTGTGCGACCATATTTTCTCTACAGCGTTTGTACATCGTCAACTGTGTATTAAGCTGGTCGTACTCTGCATTAAGAGTCGATAGGGAAGTGAGACCTGAATATCTTGCCATCTGCAGGTTATAATACTGATCGCTATAAGATGTGACAAGATCCTGCCACTCTTCCACCTTCGCACGTAGGCTCGGAGTCATCCAGTCAAGATAGTAGTCAAAGTTGTAAATGACATTCGTGCCAAGCGGATTGACGGCATTAATACTAAGATCGTCTTCGCCTGTCACACTGAGTGCGGTATAAAGATCATCTGACGATTCGGACACGCTGATGCTTGTAATCAGATCGTCTCTAGTCAGATGAATGTTTGTTTCGTGTACGTAGTTTGCCTGATCGTACACGTTGATTATTCTGTTTTGGATATCAAAAACAAAAATGCATTCATACGCATTCTGTAGATCTTCCAACATAAACCCAAGGACATTGTCCGTAAAATCAATGTCCTCAAACGTCCTGTATCTGTTTGCAACCTCAGTATCGACATCCCCGATATACCAGAGGGGAGTAGACTGCACGAGAGTCTCAAGCATGCCAGGATTCCCTTCTTCTCCAGTGAAGAACTTATAGGTGCCGTCCTCAATGTATGGAATATTTTTAGACCGAAGTTCCTCTTCACAAGACTCACAGGAAATATCCTTGTAATCTGTGCCGATATTCAGATCGTATCCATCTTCCACATTCGTTATAACGAAGAACCCAATGTCTTCAACATAGATCATCCGTCGATTTCGCAGAGAACGGAATAAACTGTAGAAATGAGAATTCTCTTCTGCGTCTTCGCGATGAACTCTATAGCACCTGAAGTTCAGTTCAGAAGTGGCATTGAAAGTTGGAATAATTTCAATATCACTAACATCTGTCAGGATACCTGATGTGTTCGTGAGCATACCGTCTACATATTTGCAGCCCGGTGCGCACACATACAGCATCGGCGTTTCAAATTCCCGATAGCTGTTAAATCTGGCGATCAATCATGCCACCTCCTTTTATATGTATCTTCGGTTCTCCCATTCAAATTTAATTTTGTCTACCGCCCCAACAATAGAAATGTTGTTAACGCCAGGGATAAACCGCACAAAATTCCTGTCATAAAACTTAACATAGTTATCTCCAGAGATATAATTCAAATTCCCGTTCATCGTGAATTCAATCTCTCCCGTCAACGACTTGAACGAAGTTATGCGGGTAGAATCATCTGTATTATTTGTAATAGAAATATCACCACCAGCAGTAGCCATGGTGATAGTAATTTTCGGATATACATAGTCATCAACTTCGCTGTCGATATTCACAGATACGACAGAGCTATCTGACGCGGATGTGTGTCCGATCTCGAATTCTGCATCAAGAGCCTCCTGCCACAGCACGTAGCTGTCGCATTCCATCTTCGCCTTGAACCCAACCGTACCGCCGTTACCATAGATTTTTGTCGGATTTGTAAAGCGGCAGTTGAAATAAAAGCGCTTTTCTATTCCGTCGATAATCTGGTAAGACTCAGCCAAACAGTCGTCTGCGATATCTATAAAGAGTTTATAGTAATTCTTTCTGTTGAACAGCCATCTCTCAATATTGCGAATCTCCTGTACAGATAGCGTACGATCGTCGTCCGTGATGAATTCAACATCAATCGAAACAGGGGAGTCGGTATAGGAATCCGCCACAAAATACCGCCTGTTCCCACGAGAGTTAAATACGGTAAGGGACTTGGTCGTGCCATTGATCGCTGTATAGTCTGATGTTTCGCAGTGTGCGAGCCACAGGCTGTATTCTCTCGAAGAGATATCTGCATATGTGAAATGGCATCCAGCTAAATCCATTGCAGCTGTCCTCCTTTCGTAGCAAGCCGACTATGCGGCTTGAATATTTTAAATTGTCCAATTATTTATAAAGGGGGAGTCATGTAGAAACTCCCCCTTAAGCTCTTAACGTTTCTCCTGTTTGCAATGTCTTCACCAGACGTTTCATTGCACCCATCTACTCCGTTAAGCACTATTATCATTTAAGTGCCTATTGCCTCATTTATTATTTAATGTATTAAAAGCCTTGAGCATGTTAGAGATATTATCTCTCTGTGCTCTGCGAATTTCAGACACCGTATCCATAGTGGCATTGCCTTGGATGATAATATCGCCCATATTAATGCCGCTAAGCGCATAGTTGCTCGTGAGATTGCTTAGTGTTGCCTGAGTATTCGCCGTAACCTGATCAAGCAGATTGTTTGTAGCAGCCTGAATGTTATTCATAACAGCATCAAGCTGAGCCTGCATTGCTGCCTGCGCTGCTTCAATCTGTGCTTGTACGGCAGGGTCGAGATCAGAATATGGCGCAGCGGTTCCAGAATCGGAAATCTCTGCTGGCATGACCCCTGCAACTTTAATTGCGCTGCCGCCGGGGTTACGCGCTATATAGTTACCGCCAACGTTGCCTTCAGTTCCGGGCTGATACCCAGTAGCATTAACGAGATTGATGCCATTGTAGAATTCATGATAGAGCTCGGCATAATTCTTTAGGGATATGTATGCCTGTTCCCACATGTCAACTACAGTCTCTTTTATTCCGTCGCCATACTTGTTATTGAACTCGATCATTTCCTCGTATAGTGCAACAGAATTATTTCGGACATCTGCTAATGCTCTATCATATAGAGCCTTCGGATTATCCGCTAAGTCATTAAGCTCATCAATCCTTGCGTTGATCGCACGCTCTTGAACCTCATATGCTGCATCGAGCTGATCGGACGCTACTTCTATCGCATGGTCGCGCTCAAACTTGTTCAGTTCTTTCTGCGCGTCGGCAAGCTCTTCTTTGAGTTTTGCTTTACGCTTCTGTGCCCATGCAGAATTATCAAGATCGAGCATTGCCAGTTGTGACTCGATGTCTGTGACACTCTTACGCTTTTCAGCCTGTTCATCAAGGTAGTCCTCTGTATCGGCGACATCCTTAAGCAAATCCTTCTGCTTAGAGTAGAAGTCCTTAAGATTGCTCAGACGTTCTTTAAGCGAGTCAACTTCGTTCTTGATGTATTGCTTGAGCATTTTGATGCGATACTGAACGAGATCATCGACAGCATCCATTGCATCATCTTGCGCATCTTCACGAGCTTCTTTTAGGCTGTCGTAATAGTTATACCACTGGTTCTGAAGATACTGGACATAGTCGTCGTTCTCGTCAAGTCCACGAGCAAATGCAATTTCAAGAGCGCGATTGATCTCGTCGAGCATCTTCTGGTACATATTTGCAACATCTTCAGAATTAGCGCCAGCCTTCTTTGCCATGTCGATGGCGTAATCGAGATCACTGATGTAGTCTTTAAACTGATCTTGACGGCCTTTGTAAACTTCTTCTTCTTTGGACATGTACTCTTCAAGATCGATGATGCCTTCGGCGTATGCTTTCTTATATGCTTCGTCGAGCCAATCCAAGAAGTCAGACTGAAGCTCCTGATCCATTTCGACGAGGTGCTTATGGTAATCATACTGCTGCTCAAACCATGTTTTTTCTTTCTTTGTAGATGAAGAGTTGCTGCTTGAGTTAGAACTAGAGGATTTACTGGAAGAGCTTCCTCCACCGCCACCGCCGCCTGGGTTGTAGTTCGTTGGGAATGTCGCTCTTGAGCCACTCGCCATAGCTCCGATTGTACCGTTTAGACCAAGGCCACCTAACGCATTACGTGTTGTCTGCGCATCAAGTACTATTGCGCCTTTTGATAAATTAACAATTCCGGGTTGGCCACCATTCGCAATATAGGCATGCCCATTTTCAGATATAAGTTCTGGTCCGAGCTCATTGACAAGTGTCGGTCCACCGTGGGAGTTCTTAGTCCCAGATGCACTGGCATCAGTTCCACCCTCGACTTTATGGATCTCATGAACAGTGAAATACTTGTCTGGTATTTTCGTACCAATTAGTGCTTCTAGTCTGCTTTTTACATCATCTATATTGTCTGTAACGCGGAGTTCTGTATCTTGGTCATTGAGTTCTTTATATTTTGCTACAGCTTCTGAAATCTTCTGTTCAAGTTGGTCTAACCCAGATGTATCAATTCCAGATGTGTCAATATAGCCAGCATCTTCTAATGCTTGGAGCGTTGCAGAGATTTTAGTTCCGCTATCACCGCGAGCAGCAAGTGTATCAATAATATCAGAGATCTCTTGGAGAGAAGACGCCTTATTGCCAACTAGGTCGAGTTCGTTCGCTAGATTTTCTAACTCGGCACCAGTTGCGAATAAGTGGACACCCCATGCACCCATCGCTTCAATAAATGCATTAACGGCATTAACATCCAACCCCTCTGAACCATCTATACTTGCCAAAGCATTCGCTAGTTCTTCAGCCGAACTAATTGCTATATCAAATGTGCCGTCAGCGTTCTCGGTAATGTCAACTACTTCTTTAAGCGCATCGGTGTAATGACTACGAATATATGTTGCAAAATTTGCACCAGGGTCTCCCTCTGTTGAGAATATTGCTTGGTAGAAACTAGATGATAAAGCTTCCCCAGCAGTTTGCAAATCGTACCCCATACTCTCGAGCTGATCAGGTGAAAAGAATAGGTTAACTGCAGCATCAACTGTATTACTTCCTGTGCGGCCACCCTCCCAATCCTCAAGGAATTGCTTGTAAGCCTGCGTATAAGAATTTGCTACATCAGCATTATCACCAGCTGCAGCTTTATTAAACTGCTCTAACGCAGCCGTTGCTCCTGCACATCTATTCTCAATCTCTAAAAGAGCAGCATCAACTCTGAGAGCCTTCTCTGTGATAAGGTCGAACCCATCACCATGTAATGCTTCTCTCGATAATATTTGAGCTAAGAATTGTGCACTGATCCCAGTTTCATCCATTACGGCTTTGAGGCTTGCGTTCTTAGATGCTAAGGTTTCAATCGATTCTGCAGTTATACCATCTGCAGTATGCGCAAGTTCGATAAGTTCATTACGTTGGTCTGCAAAATCATCCGAATCCCACATCTTCGAAATAGCGTCTTTCGCCTCTGCTGCCTTGTCGCGGACTCTATCGAAAATAAGCATACCGTCCATCGACTGGGCGTCGGCTCCGTCATAAAACTCAGCATGCAGCTCATGTATTTTCTCTGCAGCCTCATCAGCACGCTCGATCGCATCTTCGCCGTTAAACGATGCTCCAATTTGCAGATTTAAGAAATCACCGTGGACACCATTGATTACATCTTCTGCATAACTCTGCAATGTATCTGGCGTCATTACACCAACAGCTTTGCCGTTTTCACCAACTATAATTGGTGTGAAATTCGCTGCAAGAGTACCATCCGCATTTGAAAACGTCGAAGAAAACACTGTCGCGATACCTTCTCCGGCTTCTTTCCACCCAGCCTCTGCCAACGTAGCAGCTTCTATTACTGGCCGAGCCAAGAGATCGACATTACCGCCTTGCCCATATTCCATTAGCTGAGATACAACATCATCAGCTGCAATTGCTGTTTTTGCTGTTGCGCCAAGCGTTGCATTAACCTCCGCAATTGCGGCGTTCAGCGCCTCGATTTTTGAAGCGTGCTTTTGAGGATCAAGATTCTGTAACGCTTGCCCCGCTTTGTCTAAACCTGTCGTTAGATAATTAGACCAGAAATTTCTGGCAAATCCGTTACCACTTTTTACAGCACGCTGGTAGTTCTCAGCAGCATCTGTTAAAGAACGAGAATGCCCAGACTTGCTACTTCCACCTAAAAGTTCATCTGCTAACTCGACAGCCTCTTTTTCTTTGCTTTCTTGGGCAGCCTCATTTCTCTGTCTAAGTAGTTCAATTTGCGTTTCTATTAGAACATTTTCTGCAATGAGATTGTCCATCTCCATCTGTTGTTGCACAGTCCAATCGCCAGAACTCTTCGCAACAGATAACTCTAATATTCTATTTTCGTTTTCTGTATATTTATCAGATACGCTGTCGAGTTTTTCTGCTAATTCTTACGATTTCTGAACGGCAGCATCTAACCCTGTCGGCATAGTGGCGAGATGCATTACCAAAGAAGCTAGCGCTGTCATTGCTGCTACGGTAGCTCCAAACTTGGCCGATGAACCTAGGTTGCCAAGTATAGCGTCTAGTAATCCTTTGCCGCCAAGAGCCTTAAGCCCACCAGCTGCGTCGACAACACCTTTTACAGCGTCTATCGTCTTTGTGAGCCCTGTGATGTCCAGCAGTTTTGATCCGACTTTCCCGCCTATTGACGCTAAGAAGGACGATGCTATGCCACTGATTATCGGCAACGCTCCACCTATTTTATCTAGCAGATCAAAAACTTTTGTTAGTACATTTATTGCAGCAGTTCCAAAGTCAACTATATTTTTCGTTACATCCGCATCAACTACGGTAGCCGCAAGCTGTTGGTACGCTGACTGGAAGCTATTAATATGAGCTTGTATACTATTCATAAACTCATCATTAGCAGCGGCCATTGCACCTTGGCTATTTTGCATTGCTACCATAGCCTCTTCTGCTTCACGGAACTGCCCTATAATAGAGTAGAATACATTTTGCTGCCTGTTACCAGCAAGCTGCTCTGCTATCGCAGCTTGATCCATACTACTCAATCTATCCCAGATATCCGCAATATCTTTTAGTATGTCGTATGTAGCCCTATACTCACCATTCTCTGTGAGCTTAACCCCATTACCTGTTAACAAGTCGATAACTTGCTGATACTTTGCTTCATTAACAACCTCTCCGAGGTCGTTCAGTTCCGTCGTTGTTTTTCGAATCCTCGCTGCGATTGTTCTCAAACCTGTCGATGACTTTGACACATTTTGAACAGTAACGTTGGCAGCTGTTAACAATGCGATAGACTGGTCAAAACTATTCCCGGCTGCAGCGAGCGCACTTCCGGCATTATTCATGCCTTCTGCTAACTCTGCCACGCTTATTGGGAAGTTATTCGTACTGTTACTTTATGACCACAAATGTGGCGGATTGGTCTCTCAACCAACCTCTCGCGCTTATTTGGCTTATACGCGAGTTCGGACTGGATCTTCACCCTATTGCTAGGGGATAGGCGAAGGTCTATGTGTTACCACATAGACCATTACAGTCTCTACGGATTTATAACACTCAACACTTTATCGTATATTTCTTTATCACTTAACGTATATGGCAGTTCGATAAGTGAAATATTATTCTCTTTGCAAAATGCTCTCTTTGTATCGTCATTATGTTTTCTAATTTTAAATTCTTCTACTCCGCCGAAAACAATGACTGGCGAATAGTGTTGTTCGCCTTGGTATTCAATTACTGTATTTTTGCTTTCTATATAAAAGTCGAATCTTAATGGATGTATATTTCTACATTCATTAAATATATGTTCTCTCTCAAAACTAATATTATTTGCTATCAATATTGATTCGATAAGACGTTCTCTCGACGACTGCCGTGCACATCCACAAGATGTAATATGACCATTAAGGACTTTTGCTGGTAACGCGACAAATCTACCGCTGCAGCATGGGCATTCACATTCCCACAGCCAACAGCCATGGTCATTTTGTTCAACTTTTTTAATAAATCGTACTCCGTAATTTGAGGTAATTCCACTAAAATCTTTTATGTTACTCTCAACTGTACGCTTCTTTTGATAACATCCGCATGATGTTGTATCGCCAGATGTTAAATATGTCGCTATTACACAAACTTTTTCCCCGCAATCACACGTACACTCAGCTTTTGTTTTGCGCTTATATTCATAAATCATCCTATCAACGACTAACGAGCCAAACCTCAAGCCAGTCAAATCTTTTCTGCAACTACTGGATTGTATTTGTTTATAATAGTCTTTTTTACATCCACAATGCGGATGTGGATTCTTTCGTAATTCATATGAATCCTTAACACATTCTTCCCCGCATTCGCAACGGCATCTACACCATGTTTTGCCGTCCCCTTTATAATTATAGAGCATCTCGATCACTTCAAGATGCCCGTACACATTACCAGTATAATCATGTCTCTTAATTTTAATATCCTTTCTCTGCCATATAAGGATATTGAGTGTTATATCTTTCCTCGGTCTCTGAGATAAAGCCAACTCTCCTTTGACCGATATAGCCTATTTCTCTAAGCTATATTACTATAGCTTTGGGCAATTCTTTTACCCACAGTTACCATTTTATCCATCGCAAGTTCGATATTGTCTCCAGCATCTGAGAAAGCTTTTGTAATAGCAGTTAAAGCATTTTGAGCAGAGGCTACATCAATATCGCCAACATTATGCAACATTGCTGTAAGACGGCTTAATTCACTTGACTCACTTAAACTATACCCAAGTCTAGCGAATACCGTTGTCGAGTCAACAATATCTGTCATAGACGCGCCAATTTCCTGTGCGGTCTTAGCAACTTGAGCGCCGTATGCAGCATATTCCGCTTCACTATTATTTGTAACTATACGCAGCTGCGTCATAGCAGAATCTAATTCTATGGTTGTCGTAACCATTTGTTTCATCTGTCTAATAGACGCTGTCAATATGGCGGTCAAACTTACCATGCTTAAAATGCGATTCTCTAAGTCTGATAACCCACCACTTCGTTCTTTCTCTGCAGCGGCAGCCTCTCGCTGCGCCTGAGCCTGTTCTTTTATCGCTTGTGCTTGTTCTTTTGCCGCAGCAGCGTTTACCTGTGCTAACGCTTTATCTGTCTGCTTCGCGTTTATCTCATCAAGCGTTTCGTTCAAAACTCGATATTTATAATTTAAGTCATCAATCTGCGACGATGACAACTTATTTTTGTTTGCATTGAAAACTTCATTGAACTTTTGCCGATATTCATCCAACTTCTTGACAGCATTTTCCATTCCAAATGGATCTTTGCCAGTATCAAGCTTCGCGGCGCTCTGCTGATAATGCTGTAAGCGCTGGAATTCACGTGTGACTTCTTTATATGCTTGGGCACGCTCTCTGGCCTTCTGTGCTTGTTCAGCGTCGCCGCCACCGATGTTCGCCATGTTAATCTTGTTTATGTTGCTAGCTACTTCCTTAATAACTTTTGAAAGTTCGCCAAATTCTTTTGTAGTCCCAGCAACATCGAGCTTCAAAGTTACTGGCTTTAGTTTTGCAACTTCGCCAGCAACTATTCCTTGTAATTGACTAAACTCCGCCGTGGTCGCACCTTTATCTAGGCCAATGCCAACATGACCAATTATACCTGCCATTTAATTACCACCACCTTTATTATTCCTGAATTTTACAGGCATATTAAGGGTGGCGTTTTACATCACCCTTATTAATAATCGCCCCTAGAAACGGTGATTCCAGTTCCACCGTACTTATTTTCAAATTGTTCAATTGCGTCGTCTAAAAAGCTCATACCTGGCTTACTAACACGAGCCCCAACGAACCTACCATGCCAGTCACCCCATGGCCGCCTTTTAGCATTATGTAGGCTCCAGCCATTAATGAAGAGCCCGACAATATCATAAACCCCAGAACTCTTAGGGCTTAACGATGGGCGTGTCAAGTTTCCATTCAAGACTAGATCTACCCCGTATGTTCCACCAGCACCCTTGCTCACGCCACTTACACTCATATTATTAATATGATTGTATATAGACATCTGGCTTGTAGTGAATTCTTTGTCTGCGTTCATCATAATCATTCGTCGTAGATCTTCTGCAGCCTCTGGTAATAGCGCTCGTGCAATTTCTTCACCGACGCCACTATCAGTTAGATTAATAGCCTCATATGCCGCCTGTATATTAAAATCAGTTAGAGTTGCCATCCTCTTTCGCCTCGTGTTCCAGAACAGCCTCAACGAGTTTCTCCTCATTAAAGCCATCATCCTTCAACTTCTTAATCAGCTGTGCGATATCCTCTTCACTGACAGAAGACATCGCTGTGCCAATAGAGTTGATCAATGTTTCAATCGAAGTAATGACCGTAGTGATCTTATTCGTAAACAAGAGCTCGTTCATAAGGTTCTCTTCGTCAATCTTAGACTCAATAGCGTCAGATATCTTTTCAAACTGGTTGAAATCAATATGCTCGTAAAGCACCTTTGCGAAATCGGTATTAACCCAAAGCTTGCACAACATGTCATACCGCTCAGACATATCCTCCGGGAGAGTAAGATTCGTGTAGTACTTGATCATGTTGGAACGAATAACAAAATCTTTGATCTCTGCATTGAATCTATGCTCGTCGTTATCAAAGCACGGATCGACGCACTCATTTACGAAGGCGATCATTTCTTCCAGAGAGAGCTGGCGCTTGATGATCAGCTCCGCGCCATAAAAATCTACTTTTGTTTCTGCCGGAAGTTCTCTATTCACGATTTCTTTCCAAGTCTTAATTGCGATCTTCTTCATAACAGTTCTCCTTTATTTCAAATTATGTATATTCCCAATTTCCCACAACGCCGTCTGCTTCGTACTGTATATCCCTGTATTTCTGCTCATCAATCAAAATTAGTTTAGCGTACTCTTCTGGGTAATATTTCGAAAACTTTTCTAAACGCTCAATACTCTTGTCGTCCATCCACCCTTTGACTTCGACCCAATTATCCGTTCCGGATAAATAGAAGTCTGGACAATAACTAAGGATTCCGTCCCCTGTGTCTTCAAATATGAAACGCTTAGGTTCATATTCCCAGTGGATGCCAAGATGGTTGAAGCATCGTGCAATATTTGCTTCCCATGCGCTGCGAAAATACTGGCCAATATCCTCTCTATAACGACCATGGCATCTTGAGTAAGCATTTTTATTTGCGGCTCTACCACCATGAGCAATTAAAGTTTCTTTCCTTTTCTTTATCTGCTCTGCCTTTTCACTGTCTGTCATCGAATCCCATCTATTAATCATTGCTTCTGATATCCTAGAACAAACTTCCTGGGTATGATGTTTCCCAAGCATTCCTCTAGGATGGTTATTATGTAGGATATCAATTAGTCTTGCGGTATGTGCTGGCTTTACGCATTCGTTATAATATTCAGAATTGATATATTTTTTAAATCCAGTAGCATAATTCTTCGCTTGTTCCGCTGTAAAATGCCTGTCGTATTTAGTAAGCCCCTCACTTCGAGCGAAGCGTGAGATTGATGTTTTCTGCCTACCCATTTCATCAGCCAATGTGTTTATATCTATGGCATCTGGGTGACTAATATAGTATTCTCTTATTTTTCTTTTCTCTTCGTCTGTGAACGGCTTGAACTTAGAGTTTAGTCCAAGTCGCTCCTTCATTCCACGAATCTGCCCTTCCGTTTTATTTAGGATACTACACAATTCCTTGTTAGAGTGGTCGGGGTACAAACGAATAAGCTCTTCCTTCTCATTGTCGGTCCACATTTGTTTTAACGTCCCTCCTTCGCCTGAAAGCCGAACATACACAATCTGTGATTTCGCTTTGTATTCTCCCTTCCTTCGCTTTCTTTGATATTGAACATTTACCGCTCATATATCGCGTGCACCCGACGCAGTTGGACTCGAATTCCTCCAACTGAGACGCATTGTCAAAAACGCCTATATACTCCACTGGATGTATAGTTAATTCGACATGCGGATTTGCCGAATCATAATATATTCGTTGCACGCGCTCACATACCACGTTGTCATCAAGCCAGATCTTCTGTGTATCTGTAATCGCGTCAAGCATAACCTTAAAGTAGTTGTTACAGTCCATATCAATCCTGTTAAAATAGAAAACAGTATCAACATAGAAGTGCTGAGTGCTATTGGGTTCTAAATCCCAGCGCTGTCTCTCTACCTCTTCGGAAACATAGTCGGCAAAATTCTTCCTGTAATCGGAAGCCTCAGATGTCTTATATGACATTGCCACATGCTTGCCTCCGCGCTTCACAGAACGATACCCAAGATAATGGTTGACAGACGGTGGTATGGCTGATACTAATTTCAACTCTTTCAACTGCCCACCTCACTGAAAAATAGGAGATGGCTCAAAAGCCACCTCCTAATAAAATTTGGTTTAAACCTCCTCAGGTTCCACCAACTCAACCTTCTTCGAAGATTTTCTCTTCGCTTTGGGAGCCTCAGTAACCTGTTCAGGTTCAGCAGATTCCTGCTTAATTCCTCTGGATTCTAATACTCGTGCAAGGTAAATAGCCCCGCACTCAGGGGAGCAGGCAACGGTCTGGTATCTAAAAATGCCATCATACTTCTCAGCATTGGTGCATCCAAGATAGCTCTTCCCGCAGACTTTGCAAATCTTTGTTACATTAGCCATTTACCTTACCACCTCTGTTATTAGTCTTATGCTACTTCGTTACCAGAAGCATCGCGGTCAACAGCATCCTGCCCAAACACAGTATAAGTGAAGAACATGTTTGCTTCGCCGCAGCCGCCGGACAGAGCTTCGATCTCGAAAGAGTGAATGGTCTGGTTGTCGCCCATATCAAAGGAGAACTCGCCAGAGAAGTCAGCCTTCGGGATGTAGATCTGGATATGCTTAATGTTAGCGCACTTGTCTTCGCCGATAGCGTCGATGTACATCTTGCACTTGCCGGAGTACTTGTCGCTATAGTCGGTCAGGACAGAAGCCTGGATGCGGCGCTTATAGAACACAACAACTTCGGTACCAACAGCAACATCAGTATGGAACTGGAGCAGCTTGGAGGACGGAGTATAAGCGAACTTGCCAGCAGCGGCAGCGCCAGCCTGCTCGAGCTCGGTGCTCAGAACGCCATCAGCATCCTTGATGAAGCAACCTTCAATCTCAGCGCCAGCAGTACCAACGGCAATGTAAGAAGTATTTGCCTTATTACCAGTCCCCACGGTGAGATAGTCAGTCCACTCGACAATAGCGGTGTTGCTATCGACAAACTCAGCACCAACCTGTTTCTCCCACAGACCAGCAGAAACGAGGCCGTTATCGCCAGAAACAGTGACAGCCTTGTTACGCTTCAGAGAGGTAATCTTACGGCCCTGTTTACCGGTGATGTCGACTTTCTCTTCGGTCTGGGAAATATTTGCATTCTGGAGTTCATCCAGCATGAACAGATAAGCGCCAGTCGTAATATCAAAACAAGAAATTGTTTCAAGGCTGGTAATGGCAATATCACCAATTTTTACCATGATATTTCCCTCCTATAAAATTAATGGACGAGCCAATTCAACTCGTCCTTCGATATATCTTTAGCACTTATAGTGCCGCTATATATACCATGCATTCGGTTGTCGTAATCAACCTTCTTTATAATCTGGCGAACACTTTCATTGAACTGGTAGATTGTTAGACCCAACGTCCCCTCATAATCGTACTTGTACTGTTCTGTGTTCACCATAGCTACAATGAGAGGTTCGAGCTGTGACATCTGAGTCGCTTTCCTATTCTTGCGCCTCTGTTGTTTTAAGCGCTCTCTCTCAAGCAAATATTTTTTCGTCTCCTCATCGTTTACTTTTCTCACGTTCTTTTTAAGCCCGTGAATTGTACGAAGTGAAGTTGCGATTTTATTATATATAGCACGATCTATAATGATGCCATTCTCCTCGTCTACAAGAATGATTTTATCGTTTTTGTCGCTCTTCTTGAGCTTAAACTTATTCAAGTCTATATCATTGAAGATGAGGCTTGTATCCAATGATCGTAAGCCATTAAATAAAATTATGAATAAATCGTAGTCGTTAAGTTTGGTAAAGTCTATACCAGCATCGTCAAGCGTAACCATCATATCAAGTGGAGATGCTGTCAGCGAGCCGACAAGCCCGTAATAAGCATCCTCATCCTTCAGGATATCGCCGACTGTAGGAACTACTATACTGATCTTATCGTTAATAGGCCACTCATGCTTATATAGCAAATTTAGTGCCAATTAGAACTCCCTCTTTCTGTTCGCCGGAATAGGTTTCCCAGTAGGAGAAAGCCTGTTGAAGTCTTCAGCATAGAATGTCATCGCCTTACCCTGATAGTCTGTCATCGGGGCGAACCGCTTCACAGAGTAAAGGTCGAGTTCGCCGAGGCCATACTCACGACTACCATTAATAGTATTCGCAATTTCGGAACAGAGCTTGTCAATCCGAACACCACCCTCTTTTAAACGCATCAGAGATCTGTGGGTAAAAGCCCATATATAGATGGTAGGGGAGTAGAACGTCTTGTTGCTCGTTCGCTGCACATCAACATCGAAACAGATATATGTAGCCCCGTGCTGAACTGTTTCTGGTATATACTCATATGGAAACACCTTCGTGTAAGCCAGTTTATAGGCATCCTCGATGGCGATGTCTTCATCAATTAACTTTACAATTTTCTCATTTGTAAGAAGATCCTTCATCAGTTGGTTCTTGTAATCATAGAACTCCTGTAGCTGCATTATAACCACACCTTCTTTCCTGTAGTCTCATTCGTCTCAACGCTAGGCGTTACGTGCGTGACAACAGCGGGTTCATCTTCGTGCGGAAAATACTTATAGTAATCAGCTATCCCAAGTTCAAAATTATCATCCTCAGAAGAATTCACTTCCTGCATAACAAATTTATACACACCAGGGTCGTCCCCGTAAAAAGATCGACCTACCTTCAGAGGTTTAGAGTTCGTGAATGCCATCATGTCGCCGTTCCCAGCTTCATCAACAAGGAACCGGCTAGTACGGTTAAGTCTTTTAGTGAATTCGTTTCTCTGGATTGTGATCGCGATACGAGAGTCGCCGCGAGACACAATAAAGTTCCTGTCTTCAAACTCGCCTGTGAGATATTTAGTGCCATCCTCGACATTGCACCACTGCTCGCGAATAATGCCATCAGGATCTACCCACTTAAGCAGATAGTTACACTGAAGCAATTTCGCTCTGGTATATATTTCTCTGTTTGCATCTTTTTCGTCAACAAGCCAGTAACAATCCATCCAGTAAACCATTCCACCATGCTTGATATCTTCCCCAGGCATGGAATATATATATTTCTGGTCTAAGTTATCTGAGTTGACGATTGCGACTTCTTGGCTAACGCCATCGATAGTCACAGTAAAATATGACAGATTATCTGGAAGCTTCGTGGTAAGATAACGCTTCTCACGCTGTAGTCTTGTATCCCTACGCGTCAGGCCACGAACTTCTGCTAAAGCTTCATAAGAGTCCCATACGCTCATATTCAACCCTCCCCGCCATATCTATCGGCGAGCTTATGGCAGATACTAATAGCGTTGAATACTTTACGCTTTACTTCCCGCTTGGTGAAATATGGATCTTCAACCCTGTCGATCAAGCACTGCAGAATAACAATAAGCGACATGAACATTGAATCACTACCGACGCATTTAATTATATGGCTGCTCGCTTCAAGTTCGTCTCTAAGCTCTTCCATATATATTCTGAGCGACTCCTCGCCCTCTTCATATAACGGCAGAATCTTAAAGTACAACCCGACAAGATTTTCGAAGTAGTTGCGCACCAGACTCCCGTCGATCGATATACCGGACATAGTCTCTACAATCATATGTGCAGCTCTGTCAGCGCACCATGATTATAGCTATATTCACGAATCAGCTGCAGATAATCTTTCTGCACCTTCGTATAAGCGTTACCAATACGAAGCAGCAATTCAGCAGGGGAGTACACCGTGAAGTCTTTTGTATTCAGAAGATTCTCCAAGTTCTCCTGCCTGTAGACCAATGGTTTCATCCATTGGATAAGCATCCCTTCGGACACTATCTCTACTATCTCATCGAGATCATCGCCAGATATGTCAACATTGAATTCGCGCTTATCGTCATCTGCCGTTGTAAACAAATCATACAGGCAGTTCTTCTTAAATGCAGTAAGCGCACGCTTCAAATATCCATCTATAATTATCTGACGGTCATCTTCGCTGAGCCGAATGAAATCATACTCGGTCACTTTAGCAATGAATGCTTCAGTAAAAACGTCATATGAGAGGCTCATAAACCGCCTCCTTATTTCTCAACAAGATCTATGCCAAGGCTCTTTTCAAGAGTCTCGACTACTTTCATCGAGTCAATTTCCCCTTCTGCGAGCAGCTGCCTTGCCCTATAGGATACGGACCGCTTCTGCCCTTCAGACATTCCGTCTAGCATCTTCCCAAGATCAGCTGGCTTCATCGAAAAGATTTCATCAAAGTTATCAATTCCGATAGAGTTCTTGTAGAATGCACGAACACCAAGGTAATCAATCACCCAGTCGAATTCGTCATCGAACATAAACCAGTTTCTTTCAAAGAACTTCTTATTAGCAGCCTTCGCATTTCGAAGCTCCTGAAGTTCCATTTCCTGTGAATCGCCAAACTCTTCCCATACAAAACGTTCTCCAGTCCTAGGGCTGATATACACTAGGCGGCCACGAGAACCATTACGTACTGTAATGTACTGATGCAGATCAATCTCAATAGGGGTAAGCTTCTTCTCCTCTTTGGGCTCAGTCACAACAGGTGCTTCTGCTGCCTTCTGCTTCTGAGTAGCTCTAGATTTTGTTGAAGTAGATTTCGTAGTAGTTGCCATATCTATTCTCCTTTAATCCCATAAGATGAGCGGGGCGGATTAAGCCCCGCTGTAAACAATTTAATTAGGCTGATAGCCTATTAGAACTCGTAACGGCCAACGCCGGTGTTCTTACCACCGTCGAGGACGATACCGAGGCCGAATTTTTCGCCAAAGAAATCCGTAATATTCAGCATATATACTAAGTTATTTGTTGTTTATTTTTGTTGTTATTGCTCTTTCAAAATCCCATCCAGAATAGATTCTATTAAACAGTGTTTTTGGATTGAACCCCATGATACCAGCCCATTCTGTGATATTATGCTCCTCTCCATTATAACTAAACACTCTATTACTGCGGCGATTATTAGCCTGCGCAACACTAGTAATCCATCTGCAGTTCTCTGGTTCATAGTTCCCATTATTGTCTATTCTGTCAAGTGTACATTCGCCACGTCCGGCATTCTCATTATACCCAGAAGACATCGCCCAGTCTCTAAAAGACTCAAAAGAGTTCATCCACGAGTCGCATACTTTAATCCCTCTGCCACCATAATGTTTAAAGTATGTTGCATTTGGGTTATTGCACCTAGCCTTCATTGCGCACCAAACTGCATATAGTGGAGAAGTCGATAAATGATGAGTAGAATTTTGTCTAGTGTTTTCGTCAGATCGAAAACATCCACACGACCGTGTGACGCCTTTCTTTAAGCTATCTCCGAGTATATCTTTTTCTTTTCCACAGTCACAGATACAGTGCCACATAGCACGTTTCTTCCCAGACGGGTCCACGCGATTATTAGCACGCCCTACAACAGTAAGTCTCCCAAATCGTTTACCTGTTAAATCTATAAGAGACGACAATACATCACATCCTTTATTCCAAAGAACAACAAATAATTTAGTACAAATAGTTCGCTAAACTATGCCGGTGTAAAACACTCCTTTATCTTTCGATAAAGCGTAGACTATATCTTCATCCTAATGGATAGGATGCCTACCACTTCGAGCATCAATAGCTTATGCCCTACTCCCACTCTTGGGGATAGTCGTTGAACCTTCTCCTATTCGGAGTTTGGCTGCTGATTTTCCATTGACAGCACATTTAGGATTTAACCATGTGTGATCTTATACTTTCTTTCTACTTTCGTAACCGTCGCGCTTAGACGTGTTTCATTCTTACGCTGTGGTAGTATAAGCTTTAGGATTTTCCAGCAATTCGATAGGTTTCTTTTCGAACACATTACTGTGAACGTGAACTATAGTTATGCAGCCTTAAGCCGCATATTCTAATTCCTGAGTAAGATCGGCGTTCTGCAGAGGATCGCCCATGATCATGAGAGGATCGCCTTCGTAAACGAACTTGATCGGCTTCATGTCGCCAGCCACAACAGTGATCACATCGTCAGGAAGAACGAAAGTGGTCGTGCCGACTTTGTGGCGGTTGGGGAGTGCCATGACGGGAGAGCCATAGAAACTGCCGTAATAGCCTAGATGGTACAGATCGTTCTGAGAGTCAATACCCTGAACAGAAGGAGCGATCGTACGGAGAGCTTTCTTGGTGCCAACGAGAGTAGCAGTCTTGCCGCCGGCAGCAGCCTCAACATGTGCTACGAGGTCAAGCAGGTCGCTCTCGGAATAGCTACCGGAAGTAACAACATAGGTTGCACCGCCGAGGTCGGCAGCAGCAACATTGCTCCACAGAGCATAGATATCGTCAAGGATCTTCTTCTCGAAAGATTCAGCAACCTTGCCGATCATAGAGTTGAAGTCAACACGGCCAGACAGGACGCGGTTGAGCTCTTCATAAATGCGGACAGCCTTGAAGGTTGTCGGAATGGTGAACTCGGATTCACCAGCGAGACGCTGACGACGGATACCCTGAGTGCCATCTGCAGCTTCTGCAACAACATACAGATTGCTGTCTTCAGTCACAAACACAGGAGCGTCGCCGAGTGCAACGTTGTGATACTCAACAAAATTGTTGAAGAAGTCGTTCTGAGTCAGACCCTCAACTACAGTTGCGGACAGAACTTCCTCAATCAGAGCAAACAGATTCGGGCACTTGCCGTCACGGATTGCTTTATAATCAAGCTTGGTGGAGCCATTGTTGGCTTCAATCAGAGCCTGACGAAGGGTTTCGTTAGCTTCGCCAGCGGAGTACTTCTGTACTCTGCCGTGATAATTATCAACAGCAAGCTTTACAATATCTTTCATATCAGCCATGATAGTATCCTCCTTATTTAATTATCCAGTGATTATGCTACCTGGATGACGTAGTAAGTGTAACGACCGACAACGTCAATAGCGATAATCTTACCAATAACGGTAGAACCAGATGTTGCAGTAGCAACGTTGTTCCACTTGGTACCAGCAGCGAGCTCAATGATCTGGTTAACAGCCGGGTTTGCATTTACAAGGGCCTCAGCGGTCACAGAGAAAATGTCGCCGGAGTGCAGGTGATAGCCGCGAGCAAGCTTGCCAGCTTCATTAATAAACTCATGCAGGCCTTTCTTGCGCTCATCATACATAACTTCCGGAGTTGCAATCAGAACGATTTCATCAAGCTTGGAAGTAGCAGCAGGGGTAACACCCTTCTTAATTTCACGAATGGTAACACCATCGGAGTCGGCAAGCAGAGTGCCGTCAACTTTAACAACATTACCGTTTTCAATAGCAGTCGCGGTAGAGCCAGCACCCATATACTTAACAGTCTCAAGCATGGAACGGACATCAGTACCGTGAAGTTTATCCGTACGGACAACAGCATAATTAGCCATATTGGTTTTCCTCCTATTTAATTAATCACGTGCGGCAACGCCGTACTTCTGGACGATCCCACCATACGGGTCGTCATTCACTTTAGTCGTATCAACGACAATCTTGGTCGGCTTCTCTTCAGCAGAGAACTTTGCAACAAATCCGTTTCTGCCCCGAATTGCATAGCACTTCTCTTCGAGAGCATCCAACTCATAATCCGCACAATTCTGGCGGAGATTCTCAAAAGCTTCAACGCCAGCAAGATCCTCAAACTGAGCAAATACAGCTTCGCGTTTTGCATTCAGTTCAGCGGACTCGGCGTCAGCCTTAAACTTACGCAGTTCATCAATATCAGCCGTAGCCTCTTTGAGCTGAGAGAGCTCTTCGGAAACAGCATTATATTTTTCAGTAAGCTGCGTCTCATTTTCGGTATAGTGCTTCTCGATATCAGCAAACATAACAGCGATAACATCGTCATCTGCACCTTCATCGTATTCAACGAATGCGCGTTTCATCCGCTTGCCAGACTCAAAGTCAATAACAGCGGCATCGCCATTCATGGAATAAGAGAAGCCGTAGATGTTGTAGTTGTCGCAATTGCATGCGTATACCATGCCAGCATCCATATCGAAATCTTCAAGCCAGTACAGCTGGTACTCACCCCAGTATTTCTGCACTGTCTTTTCCTGAAGAGCGTCGCTAAGAGCCTTACGCATATTGGAAGACAGCTCAAACTTCGCAACACGCTCCGCCTCGGCCTGCTCCTCCTTCATTGCTTCAAACTTTTCACGCAGCTCTTCAAGAGAGAAATCGTCGAGCGAAAAATCGAGTGTGTCTTTGTCGATAGCATACTCTTCAATCAGACTAAGTTTTTCGTCCAAAACTCTTCCTCCTTTCGTAACAGAGTCAACATTTATATCAACCCCATCTTCATGGGTATTGAACTGAATATCTCCCAAAGAGTATGTCTCTTTGAGTTCCGCCATCATCTCTTCCATCTTCTCTTTAAAAGAGTCGACAGAATATAGTTCAAGCTCACTGCCTGCAAAACACGGCTTAGCGCTTTCCAGAAGGCAGAGAGCCTGAAATTCAAACGCGTCGACTGTAACGACGCTGGAATCTTTTTCTTTATGATATGCGGTGATATTAACTTCCATAGAGTGGTCGACCCTGCCATCAAGGTCGTTCACAATATGGCGGTAAACCTCCTGGCGTTTCCACAAAATAACAGGGGAGATGTTGAGATACTCGTGCGCCACTCCGTCGCTATCATTTTCAGTAGTGAAAGTTGCCTCAGCACTCTCTGGGACGACACCACACGGTTCGGTCAGATTGCGCAGACGAAGATTCCCTTCGCGATCTGCGACCACTTCCATATCATGGGAACCAATCTCATTCTCTTCCGCATCATAATGTGCGACAATCGGTACGTTACGAATGGTAGGGAGAGCGGCCTCAATAACTTCCTTTGAGAAATTTGTCCCGTTCGGATTCTCTCCTGTGTACATGACCTTCAGATTCCCGCTAGCAAACGACGGGTTGATATCCTCGATGTCTGTAATAGAAGCATCATCAAAACGAAGCTTCATCAAATGGTTCACGATAACCACCTCCTGGTAATTGTTATTTGTTGATTACCCTTTACATTCTTTTAGATTTATGCTTTAATAAAAAGAGATAGCCGCTTAACTATATTTATTTCCCACATTGTCGACTTGCCAGCACCCGCTCTTTTTAGCTTGAACGGCGTTGCCGTGCAGCGCTTGTGCGCCGCACCCACTCTTTATGTCGGGTGTGTCTCGATTAGCGGGGTGATATTATGGTGAAAACTACTTATACCAAACACTTTAAGGTAGTTAAGACTAATTACAGTAAGAAAACTGTGAAGTTTAAAATCTTCATCAGGAAGTAAGATTGTTACAGTCTGAGCGGCTATCTTTTTATTAAACGTATTAACTCTTCACTTTTACATTCGGTTATGTTATAATGAACTCGTATCGGCGCTGCATGACGGTCGGAGGCGTAAGTTTGACGACTTGACTGAAACCTTCGGTCGGATTGGAGTGATAAAAATGGATGTAATGATCTTCGAACACATCATTGCGCCTTATATGGTTCAATTATGGGTTTACCTAACAACACGCGTCCTACCGTTTGTTGTTTGTTTGATCGATCGGTATCTTTTCCACCGGTATAAAGGCAAGCATTAATTTGCTTGCCTTTTTTCTTGCTTGCCTTTTATTAGAATGTCAAAGTGTTGGATAATACAAAAGCGACGCCAAGCTCTTCATACTTAGCGCCACTGTTTTCAAAAATATATAGATTGTTATTCTCGTCGGCCTTCAGCAATGTGTATCCATTCTGCAGCAGAATGTCTCTATCTTCATCGCTAAAGACATAAATAAATGCGTTATTCATGTTTTATCCCCAGTCAGAAGAATCCTCTCGTGTCTGTTCTCCAGAGTCGGTCAGCTCATCGATCTCTTCGGCAGGTCTACCGCCTTCTGGATTCTCATCAGCTTCAACGTGTGAAGTACCAGATCCAGTGTTATCAGACGACATTTGTGCCGTATTCTGCAAAGGATCAAACATTTCGACAAGTCCAAGCACATCGCCCTCGAGGAAGCTCATGCTGTCAAGCTCAGCCTGACCGAGCCCCTGAGAAGCAGCATACATGCTGATTGTCGGGAGGCCGTATGTGGCCGCCTTAAGATAAGCGTCGCCGACCTCTTTGCGGTTGAACGGGGACACATCGAGGAACGTAACTTTAAAGTTCTTCCCAAAGCTCTGGTACTGGATATACCGGTTGACCATATCCTCAATGCTTTTCACAATACCGAAGGTGAGCGCCTGGTCAACTTTAATTGAGAGTAGCAGCGCATTTGCAGAAGCTTTCTCATTATTGAACAGCAGGGAAGAGACCCCGGCTGCTGTATAGAGATCCTGTTCTGCCTGCGTTACAGTGTTCGTATCGTCTGCATGACTGCGTTCGAAACTAACCTTCTCAATATCCATTGGAGTAAGGATCGAACCGATTTCATCAGGTAGCACATCATCCAGATTTGTCCAGAAGTCTTTCGCTTTATCAAAGTCAAGCTTCCATCTGCCTTCCTCGTCCATCGGCAGCTTCATAGCGACCATTGCATAATTTTCAAGTGCAGTCTTCGCAAGCTTGAGCTGTGCGTAGTCCTCAATGTCGTATATCTCTCTGAGGAGCCCTACAAACGGAGGTACTGCATAGTCCAAGATATCGCTCGTGCACTTGATCGCAAAGGAAGTCGGCGCATCAAGCTCTATCCACATGAGTGCTCTGTTATTTCTGTACATGTTGTACTTCTTTGCGAACTCCTCCGGGAAGAACGGCAGTAGATCCTGCCGTGAGTCAAAGTACGAGAAGTTAAACGTAACGTTCAGCACGTTATTCTCAATCGATGATATCTTGCAATAATTGCTAGGCAGCTGCTGAATGATAATACTGTCAGCGGATATCCGCATCGTCCCGTAGAAGGTATCTTCCCGCAAGCACACCGTGAGTATTTTCGGGAACTGTGTTGGGATGCTCATAGACGAGAGAATGTTCAGAACTTTTCTGTAGTTGATTGCAGTCGTTCTTACATTTGCTTTCTTCGGGTCAATCTTGTACGGAGACACCACATACCGCAAATCGGAGAGCGAAACAAAATACTGTATTAATCTGCGGAAATGAGAACTCGCGCTATAGATGTATGTGATTGCATCGCGCAATTCCTTCTCATACCTGTTTGGATCTTCCAGAAACTTCGTGATGTCATCCTTACTGTATCTTGTAAAGTAAGGGTTCCTTACTCGACCATTCAGATCTCTGGTAGTCAATTTATTTATGATGGCAAATTTTTCCGACATGCCGATCATGCCAAGCTTATCCGCGCTAATCGGATTAATACCATCTGCTGTTTTCTTTACTGCCACGTCTAGTTCCCACCACCTTTCCTGTATATTTTGGAGGTCTTATAATAAACACATCATTGTCGCCAGATGAGATTGCATTCTTTCTGTTCATCTGTGACTCAAGCTGTGTCGCAACATAATAGTTATATGCCAAGCTGGAGTATCGGTCCTTACGCATACCAGACCTTTCGTATACTCGGACCTTGCCGCCAAGCTCTTCATACCGCAGATTTACCAACTCGTTGATGAGCAGCGTCGTATGAATGTACGGCATCTGATACTTCACTTTTTCTGCTGGGCTCATAGAGCTATAGCCTCTGATCTCGCCAAGCAGTTCCTCGGCATCATATTCAGATGTGAGCAACCTGATCTTGCCACTTCTGAACCCTTCACGGAGAAGCACGGCGCAATCAGAGTTCATCTGAGCGTTAGCCTTGATTGACCAAATCACCTTATCTGCGTTCGGAGAAGAACAACGCTCCGCCATTGTCTTGTCATTGCAGCAAGACAACGCAGGATATATCTCTCCAGATTCAGAATCCACAACGTCTCTGACTAAAGCGTCATACACACCTATACCTGCGCCTTGGCAGTCAAGCACGATGTAATCACACTGGTATTCATCAAAGAGTTTGCGGATGATCAGCGCCTGGTCTTCAGTATGCATACCTTCCATTGCATCAGTGTATACAATGTTGCTTGTATACCTTCCTGCCTTGGTCGGCATCATCTGATTAATAAAAATCGCCGTAGCGTCATTGTTGTTCTTCTTCGAAGACATCAATGCGATATCGGCAGATAGTATTCTTATTTCGCCATTTATCTTTTGCGGTATTCGTGTTAATGTGCCGGAGAGCTGTGATGATATAGCGTCTGGGTACATCGGGTACTTCAGCTTTCTATTTTTAGAAATAGAATCGAAATCGAAGAACGCCCCGTCGCTTGAACCATAGAACTCAGCACAGTACTCCATCGAGAACTTTACTTCATTGAAGCTGCTCTCGATCATCTCATCCTCAATCAGCTCTCTGTCAAGCAGACCTTCTGCGATTGAAAGCTGGTAGGGGAACCCACACACGAACTGCCTTCGTGAATCGTCAAGCATGTTCTTGAAGATGTCGCGACACTTGGCGAATACCCATGAATCCTCCCAATATGCAGAGGTGAGATACATGGTTATGTTTTTCTCTTTATCATATTCTCGCTCACGTTGCTCTTTTGTGAGTTCGGAATATCTCGGCATACGCCGCTGTGTAAGAAATTTACGAAGAACGACATCGATCGTGTTCGGGTTGATCATTCTGCACTCGTCAAGCAGCAACACGTTTGCACGGTTGCCTCGGCTTGAGTCACTTGCGGTGACGACCCTGATAAAGCTTGAATTCTTAAATACGACCTCACATATCGTCCCGTTAATTTTGATGCTATCTATTTCGGCTTCGAGTTCTTTTGAATTTGGAATGAGCTCGAGGCGAATTTTATCTATAACTGCGACACCTTGGCTGCGAACACCAGATGCCACGCAGACCTTCGTGCCTGGGTAGAGGACACAGCGAACTGTTGCATATATAGCACTTAAGAACGTTTTGCCAATCTATTTGTTCTATCTACTGGTGCATTAAATACGTCTTCGTAGTCCCACCCAGCTTTTATTCTATATGCAATTGTTTTTGATGATATTCCGGTAATATCGCCCCACTGTGAGAGTGTGTGTACTTCACCATTATAAGATATCAACCTGTTACTTCTACGATTATTATTCTGTTCTTTCACAGTAGCCCACCTACAGTTTGCAGGCTCATAATTCCCGTCGACATCTATTCGGTCTAGTGTTAAATCATCAGAATACCCGTTGGCCATAGCCCAATCTCTGAAGTTAATATAGTCAGCCCATTCGCCAGCAAATGTAATACCGCGCCCGCCATAGTTCGCATAATCTTTATTCGATACCTCATAGCAGCGCCTTCTCATACCGTCCCATATTCTCCATAATCTTGTATTGGTATCTCCATGCTTTAGCAACATATCTCTGCTTACTTCTTTAGCAAGACATCCACAAGATCTAACATTACCGTTTTTTAAATTTCCGCTAGTGACTGCTTTATAATTTCCACAGTCGCACTTACAAAGCCATGTAATGTTCCTAGCTTCTGGTTTTATACGCTCTACTACAGTGAGTCTACCAAAACGGCAGCCTGTATAATCTGTATATGTTCTCATAATATCCTTTCATCCTGTTGTCTTATACTTTCATATAAGTATGGACTATATCTTCATCCTGTATTACAGGAGCCTACTGCTTCGAGCTCTAATCATAGCCCTACTCCCTTACGGGATAGTCTCTGAACGTTCCTCTATTCGAGGCTTCGCTGCTGATTGCCCAATACATTATGTTCTTAAACATTCACGCCTCGGCTTATTTCATCCGTACGTTGTAGTCATAATGTCTCTAAGGGTGTTCCAGCAATTCAATAGGTTACGTGGCTCGGCAAAACAAACCACGTGCGGCAATAAACGCAAATGACGATGACACCATCATCATCGTCAATAGTATCTTTTGAAATAGTTTTAGATCGACATGCAGATAGTCTCTGACGAACCGCCAAGGATTAGCTCTATAGAACGCTGCCCAATACGCAGCGCCCTCCGCGATCTTATCCTGTCTCGTCATCGTCTTCGTCACTACCCTTGAAAATATCGTACAACATCACTTCGTCCTCCTCATCGTTGTACTCAGGGCGTTCAACACGATACTTCTTGATTGCGTCGTCATAAAGTGCAGTATTGGCGTTCTTGACTTTAAGCATGTGGGCGACATGGCCGTATACCCATGTCAAGATATACTTGATGATTCCGTCTACATCCTTGAGACTGTCGTCTATTTCTGGGACAGGTCTTTCGTCTTCCCAACGTTTAATCCATACTCCGAACGGGGTGTTGGTAACACTGGAACTCATATCCTCTTTTTTCTGCATCGGCTTCACGAGAGATGACAGGAGCGAGTTAAACGTCGACATCTTCTTATCGACATCCCGTCCTTCTGCTCGCGCCTTGTTGATATCTATTTCCAGCATGACGATCTGTCGCAAAAGCGCATCTGTGCCCATATCCTGTTGAGTGTCTCCCATCTGCGATCTGTAATACTGTAACCGGCGTTCCAGCTCAATGTACATTTCAGGTGTATATCCAGGCCCCCAGAAAGACACAACGTCCTCGGTAATTTCGATAGGCTCCGGTTCATGCACAATATACTTTTGCTCGTATGAATCTTCTTGTGCAATGCTGTTATCCGCACTGTCTGCCGGAGACTCTTTGCCAATGCCGTCAATATCATTCCAAAACATACCTTGCTCTATAAGCGTGTCGTCATACGACTTACCAGCATAGTATGTACTGTTTATCCGTTGGAGGTATTGTGACATCATAGTGCGTTGAGAATTCTTCTTCTCGACATAGTTGTAAGCTTGCTCGTTCCAATAGAGATCAAGTTTTCTGCATGTCTGCATAACCGCTTTCTTAACATCGCCGCACTGCTCATAATATGAGTTATATATATTCGACAAACATTCCTTGCAAATGTGTAAATATCCAGTTCCTTTGTATAAAGAACAATAGCTTACTGGGAAGAAATTTTTGCGGGTACTAAAACCTTTGCCACACCTCGAGCAACAAAATTTTTCCGACATAACGGATAATGCCATTTACTCATCACCGCCATCGTTCTCATCTTCATTGAAAACCGGCAGAGGAGTATCAATACCCTGGTCTGCGAGTGATAACTCGTACATCTTTGCCCACATTCTCAAGTCATTCCCAAAAGAGAACTTCGGGAGATATCGTGCCTCAGCAACGACCTCTTCTCCTGTCTCCACGTGCTTGAGTTTTCTTGGTGCCCTATATCTCAAACCAAGCGTACCAATCCCGCGGAACGTTATTGACTCGCCATGCATCATTGCATCTCTGATTACTTGCAGACATGCATCAACCATTGACTCGATATCGTCAACCGTGAATAGCACGGTCTTATCAATTTTCTTTAAAACAAAATCCTTCTTATTCCCTTCATCATCTGATATGTGGAACACTTGCTTCGGCATTGAAACCGGTTTCCGCATATCATTTTCACGCATAAAGCTAGCTATGCGTCTAACAAATTCCTTTCTGTTCATATATCCATCACATCCCTATATGTCTCCGAACCCTTTTCTATCTGGAACGGAGATATCACCATCTTTAAAGTACATTCCTATCTCTTCGTCAGCATCAATATCTTTATAGACCTTGACCATGTCTGCAGAATCCCAACCAACAATACTTTGAATCACACCGTCTGGGATGCCTGCCCTGGTCAAGCACGTTGTGTAGTAGTGCCTCATGGCATGCCAATAGAAATCATTCTGCAGGATAGCAGAGAAAGTCTTTGCCCAACTATTCAGCGTCGATATACCCATCGGTTTGCTAGTATCAGTTGCAGAAGGGAAGAGCCATTCACTCTCTATCCCTTGCTCTTCCCGGTCTTTCATCCATAAATCAAGATAGGGTCTAAACTTCTTCGCCAGAGTATAGCAAGCGAGATACTTCCCACCAGCTCTCCCTTTGGTTTGAATCGGTGAGCTTTTATACAGTGCACCATCGCACACAAGCCGCTCATCGCTAAAATCCTCAACGCGAAATCGCGGAAGCTCCGCTTTCCGTCTACCGCTATACATAGCAAGTGCGAGACAACAAGCTTTCTTGTATTGCTTCTTTTCTATAAGCTTATCAAGCAGAAGCCCTAGCTCATCATCTTCGAGTATAGTCTTTTCTCTGACCGGCTGAAGAGGAGGGTTCTCAATCTTTCTCACGATGGATCTGAACCCGTCGAAATCAGGGTCGTCGTCAGCCAATATGTTCTCGCAGTAATTCGACAAGGAGCTGATAGCAGCTTTTACTCTTCTGATTCGTGAGCTTGAATTTCCATTCGTTACCATCCAATTCTGAAATCCGATCAGGTCTCGTTTGCTTAGCTGCTGGAAATCTTTGTTGTCATAATTATCCAGTATGTATGTAAACAGGATCGTCAGGTCGCTATCGTATCCGGTAATTGTGCCTGGGCTACGTTGAATGGATTTCAAATACATCAAAAATTCGTCTTTGAGCCTAATGTTATTCTTGTTAATCAAAGCCGTCTTCTCTGGACTAGTTATTCTAGTCATCTTCGTCTTTCGCCCCATAATGCACAACCTCCTTTACCGAAAATCAACATCGTAGTGACAAACTACTCCGTTCTCATCACATACGCAGACCATCTGCTGCGGCGTGCCGTAAATACGTTTCTCAACACAGAAAGAATCTACTCCCTGAAAACTTCCAGCCATAATTGTCTTGATACCCTGTACAACGTCTGTCTGGTTGTGGTGTAAGTGCCCACAAAGAACTGCATATATAGGCTCCTTGACCATAGCCTGCAATGCTTGAACTTTGCTTGGTGTGTCATAATCTCCATGAACCATGACATAGTTCTTACCACGTACTTGGAACACAGAAATCGTCTGGTCAAGTTTGTGATCGTCTGTGATTATCACATTATCAAAGTTTTGCATTCTCGCCGCTAGATACCATTCGACAAGATTATCAAGCCGTTCGCCAGTAACAGCATTCTCTTTGTTGTCTTCGATCCGGCTATGGTTACCAGCGACACTCACAAAACGGACAGTATTAAAATGCCCGCTCAAAACAGCCAAAAACTCAGCGATCAACTCTGATACGCCCATAATCTGTTCAATAACATTCTCTTTGTTTGTAACCTGGATAGATCTATGGATCTTCCCAGAAATTGCATCACCAGCACACCACACGATACAGTTCTCGCTCTGATGCGTATCGGCTATCTTGAGAATCCTATCAAGATACTCATTCATCATTCGTGCACAAATTGCAGAGTTATACCGACCCCACGCGTTATCAATGTTTGCACCGTAGTGAATATCATTCAATGATACAAGCAAATCATTATTGCCAGAAACATCTATGTGACTCTCATAGTTAAGTTCTGGCAGATCTCCATTTGAAATACAGCGCTCTATAATTTCATTGAGCTCTTCCTCACGCGCACGATCACGAAGTAGTTTATTGTAGGCAGTACGCTGATCAAAAAATTTCTGACGCTCTTTAGCAAGCTCAATCTTTTTACTTTCCAGATCAGCAATCACATCAGCGCTGCTCTTAGAAGCGATAGCACTATCGAGCGCATCATCCATTAACTCAAGAGTGTATTTACTCCCGTAACACATACGCCGGGCGGTGTCCGATGAGTATTGCTTACCGTATACAGCTTCGGCAAGTTCCGGATAGTCTACATCAGACAGAGTTTTATCAACAAGCTTCCCGTACACAAGGCGTTTATGATACTCAAGCTCTGACTCACCAGCGCGTCTAGAGAGATCATCTATTAGCATTATTGTTCTTGCCCCAATACTTCTTTTCTTTCTTGCGAGGCGGATGCTCCTCTATGACATTCTCGCGTCTCAGATCGCGCAGTGCTCTCATAAGGTACGGTTCCTCGACGCAATAATAATGACCACGGTCAGATCTCTGAATCATGGTACGCACGAACTGTGCCTTTGGGAATCTTTCACTCAGTGCCTTTTTTTCGGCCTTAGAAATAAGTACTATAAATATCATTCCTTTTCTTCGATGATAGAGAAAAATAAAAAAACGTATTATTCTCTTCATATAAAGTATTTCATCAAGCACCACGTAACTCCAAGTGGCACTAGGAGTTACGGGTTGTTATGACTTTCAAATTTACAAGTCGATACTAAATATGACTTTACGAAGTTTTCTGATAATGAGCCCGCATAACCGATTCTACCCGCTGCTGAATGGCTATCTCCGCAGCACAAGTCTTGCAATATTTTTGCTTCCGTTTGTTCTTAGGGTCGTTATACTTAGTAACAATACCGCAATTGGCGCACTCAAAATACGGCTCGCCAAGATATTTCAAATACTGATACCCAAGATTTCGGAAATCGGTTATCTTTAGTTCGACATCGCCGTCTGCTATAAAGCATACCTGAACATTCGTGTCATCCACCTTGCGGGAGAACCTGACCATCCCGCAATCATTAAGGGTATGGTACATCGCACTCTGGCGTTTAATCGACGTATTGATATTTGCTAACTGCATTATTTCGCTATCTTTACTGTTTACCCAGTTATCCTTACTCTTCGAAATAATATTCCAGTACTTCGCTAAGCACAGTAGAGTGAACGCAAGTCTCTGCAACTGTTTACCTTGCAATTCCTTTATCCTTTTAAGCTCATTGCTAGTCACTGGAATATAATCTACAGACACAGCCTCATACTTAGATGCTGTGTTTACAGCACCATCAATTATGTTTGTCCATTTTGGTATGGAGGCAGTCGGGTCACACTGGATTAAGAAGGAGTCCATCATCTTTCTGACTTCCTTCTTCGAAACCCCGTTATCCAAATAGTATCTTGCCACGCGTGTGATCGTCTCAAAAGGCTTCTTACCAAGGGAGCGCTGGGTTATCATTTGCTCAGCCCATTTCCGTTCATTCAATACAACAGACATTAATCCACCTCAATCCTTTTCGTTTCGATCCTATATCTATTGCCACAATATTCAATGTCGCCATCTTCGCATAGTACGGGAAAGCGTATAATACCATCATGAATTTCTAACAGGTTATTTATGATGGACTTTCCACACATGCCCCATGCAAATCGCTTTGTTGCGCTGCGCGTATAACATAAATCCAGAATAATATTACACAATGCCTGTTCCTCCGGACATACAACCAGGCACTCCCTCTGGAACTCTTCATTCATGATTGCAAGCGTCGTCATCGACTCATCAGCGTCCACGCGTTCACAATCAGCGAACACCGCGTAGCTGCTGAGACGCCGGTTGTAGTCTTCGCGCAGCTTTTTAATAGCAGCCATTTGCCTCTCGTGGTACTCAGCATCGCTGGACATTATCCTGTAGTCAAACTTCCCAGTTATCTTATGACGCATCTCTATTCCGTCGAAAGCATCTTCAAACCGCCTGCAGATCTTGTTCATCACGCAATCACCTATACCGACCGGCATATACCTGTCGAAATAATAGAGGAACTCAGATTGGCGCTCTGTCCTCTTGTCCTGAGCTATGTCGCGAATTTCGTCCACCGTCAACTGAAATTCACGTAATGCGTTGCGGTCAGTGTTCTTGATATATGTATTGTATTCCTTCATCAATGCAGGATAAATATACCGCATAAAATAAGGCTTCTTTTCGGCAACGATTCGCCTGCACAAATCTTGTCTATCAGTATCGATATCGTTGATGGCACGGCGGTCATGCCAGTACCTCGGCATAGGTTTGCACACAATCCCCTTAGCCTTATCTATTGAATTCTGCTGGTACGTCTGCCCGCACCTGATTCTATACTCCAACGTTCTGTACTCTTCTGTATCTGGAGAAAAATGCGATTTTACCTCAAACATACTCGTGATCCAATTCGTTGTAGCCCCGATCTCGTTTCCAAAGCTATCAATGTTAGATCTTATAAAATCATCCTCGGTAGAGATGCGCTTCATCGCTTTTCTTTGTGCGCACATCAAAGCGGGGAGCGGGCGAAGATTCTGTACAAGAACTCGATTGTCGGTTAACATTGTTAAATCACCGTCAAAGTCGCAGCCATTCAAAGCTGCCGTTGCTGTGTCCCACGCATTGAAGACGGTAGACGTGTGCATGTACTGATACCAGTAACGCACCTGCTTATTATCAACCGGGTGAACCAATCTGATATTATTATGACAAGTCATTGGAGCCCTGAAGCATGCGAGCTCTTTCGCGCCGCAGTCAGCCCAATATTGGTTATATATCTCTCCGGCTTTAAGAAGCCCCGTCTTCTCAAGCCCGAACATGCTCTGGCATAGGAGGTAAGGATCGCCGCCAACAATAGAGTAGTTGCCATGCACCTTCAGAACTCCAACCTTAGCCTCATTTATCCTGTTCTTAATCAGCTGATAGATCGTACTCTGAATGTATGGATCGTTAACCATACGTTGGTCAATCATGATGGCTTTCGCGAAGTCATTCTCCTGCCGCTCGATATTCCGGCTATTCAACCCAGAACCTTTCAGGAAGAGTACAGTCTTTCGCCAGTCGCCGCCTAACACATCCCGTATCTCATCCATCGTCGGTTTGATCAACTCATCGATATCATCATCGGTTAGATCGTAGCTCTGGATAAACTGATAATTAAGACAGCGTTCATTTTCCAGAAACTCAGGGCATGTTTTTGCAACCCCGAACGTATACCCATTCTCAACCGATATTCTGACGTACTCTTCACAACTCTCGTAGGAATCATAAAGTTTCACCATGGAAGTTGTCAGTATCAGCTCCACATCGCGCACATCAACCTCATTACCCCAAGCGTCCTTTACGATATAGCTACCGGCGACCTGTTCTGCAAAATCAATAAAGTCAAACGTGAACACCATACCCTTTTCCCAGGCGAACCGTGTGTTGCAGCCTGAGACCATATAATCGAGCCCAAGCTCCTCGCTCCACCTGCTGGCAAGTGATGGAAGCATGATACCGTAACCGTCTGACGCATCCATCTTCACAAGCTCGTTCTTGCGTTCCTCCATAACAGGCTCGCCCTCGCCTTCATCAGACAAATAGATGTAGTCAGTATAGAACTCTGTCTCTGCATCATCGACAACAAGTATCCCATGGGGGAGTGATACGGGTATTGATGCGCTGCACGTCAGAGCCTTGTACGCCTCAAGTTTCGCAGTGACCAGCTCTTTCTCCTGATCGCGGTCATTCTCAATCCTGCGTCTCAGTTCCGGTGCCAGCCGTTCACTGACAAACACTATCGTCGAGTTCTTGATTCCGCCATTTGTACCGAGCAGCCTCGCATACTTAACCCCGTTGATTGTGAAACCACGACACGCACGATAGTAATCTTTATCTCTGTCAATGACGATGCACATGTAATCCTTTTGAAACTGGAGTTCATCAAGGTCTTTGTAGAGCTGCCGAATAGCCCGTTTGTTCGCAGTGCTGTTAGGTTGTTTCTTGATATCCTTTATTTTTAGCTTGATATCACGTGCTTTGCCGTCTGCATCTGTTACTCCGTTCAGTTCATCGATCCATCTAAGCATTTGGCTATCGGCCAGCGAGATGACCTCATCGTTTCTCCTAGCCTCCTCAATAGGCAGTGTCAGGTTCCATTTAGAGTTTCGCAATCGGCTGCTGTGTACCTTAAGTATAAATTTCTGGCACGCTAATTGCTTACTTATAATAACACCTCATTTCTAAAGCAGATATTATAAATAGGATGATAATATATAAAATTAATCCTCGTATTCGCTTGCATAATCCATCCAAGCAAAGTAGAAATCCTTTCTCTGCTTTTCAATAACACTCTCGATAATCTCATCACATCTCTCATCGCTACGCTCATTCCAGTTATAGGCATCATGCCCGTAGTGCGGGCATCTATCCGCAGCTGGGCACACAGAACACATCTCAGCCAACACGCTCACCTCCAGTACTAAAAGAATCCATCCAGTCAATCAGTAATGTTCTCATTCTTCTGCTTGGGATATATACATAGATCTCTTTTCCGTCACGGATCGCAGATCTCCAGAGCCACTGTACCATAATGGATAAAGCATACTTATCCTCGTCGACCTCTATCCCATGCATATTGTAGAATACTTTTTCTCTCACGTTCATAAACACATTTGTTATGTAAACAAGATAATCACACTCACGATACTTGTTTGTCGCCTTCGCGTTAAATGTCAGAAATGAATTTGTATACCCCTTACCGCGTATCTTCGTATACGCGCACTTAAACGTGCCCCACAGTCTGCGGCTTACCGGAATGCCAGCCCACAGATTTGTATAGCAATTGTGCACGTCCTTCTTCAGCTGCTCTACATCATCGCCGCCACGGTCAAACCAACTCTTTGATAGGGCATAGTAGTCGTCTCCGATATCATTGAGTTTCTCTTTCGAGACAATGTGTATCATCTCTTTCATATTGTATACATACTCCGGTGTGTAGCCTGGGTAGTCACAGAACGAAAAGCTGCCGTCACTGTGCTTCTCAATGCCGATGTACTCATACGGTATATCATATATCTTCAGGAAGTGGTGTAGGCTCTGCCCTTCGAACAGATACGTCAGTATAAACACATCACGGAATGAGGTTACAAGATCTGGAGGCAGCGCCCAATAGTACAGGGCGTTCTCATTCTCATCAATGATCCTTACGAGGTTGCGAGACTTCATTATATAGAACAGCTCTTTAAGGGCGACGCCTTCGTAGTTCTCGTTCGCTATGGAGAATGTGCCGTTATCGTCATTAATATATCCGGCATCAACAGCCATCTTCAAATCGTCTGGGTGGATGTTGAACTCCTCCAATATCTCAACGTTCTCGTCGATAATGAGAGTGTACCCCTGATCCTTAATCACCTGGAGTGTATCCTGCGTATATCCACGGAACGCCTGATGCGTTGTCGCGATGTTCCTGCCTTCTTTTATAAGGTGAGCTGTATGCACAGACTTCTTGAAGTCAAACTTCTTGAGCTTATCACTCGGCTCCACAAAGCCGGCAGCAGGGCAGTGCTGTTTAATACGCGCAGCTTCCTCAAGATAAGGGGTGATGTAAATAAACTTATAGTCTGGGTGCTCATTAATATAGGTGATCGCTGCTGAGCTTTTCCCAGTACCCATAATAGCGTCACAAACTCTGACCATCCGCCACCGGCTCTTCCTTGTCACAATCAGGCTGACCATCTATAGGCTCGAACTCTATATTCCAATCTCTTGACAGCTCTTCGGCGCATTTGTCACAATATGGGCTTATCCATCCAAGGGAGATTTTGGTCGCAGGCTCGCCGCAGAGAATGCATGTTCTTCTGCTAAGTTCGGTGTACTTAGGAATGATCTCGTCCTGAATCTTTGCTGTAGAATTCCAGTCGTACCAGCGGAGCTCGGCGTACTTCTCTTTAATCTGTGTCACCCTATACTTATCTACCAGATCGTGCGCTACAAGTTCCTCCATGATCTCCTCACACATCTTCTCACCGAATGCCTTGCGCCACCCATCCGGCATATCGTCCAGCTCGGTTGACTCGTAGTCGTACATGTCAGGGTGAGCTTCCGGGTGGTTTGGCCAGAACCCCTCTTCGCCATCCTGGCCGCAGCAGTCAGTGATCCGCTTACCGCTCCAGCGGTTGAATGGTATCAGGAAAGGGAAGCGCTCGCAAAGCTCCTTGTTCCTTCGTTTTGTCTCTTCTGTTGTCTGCATATAACTCCTCCTTTTGGAAAGGTTCCGAATGTCTCTGAGGATTGTTAATAAACTATTTTAGTACCAACATGGTACTTTTTTTTTTGCTAACCCCAAGTGGCACTTGGAGTTACAGCCGCGTCCTTAAAGAGGAATACCATCTCTGGTACGTTTAATAGGGAGCATGATTCCGCTACCACGCACCCATTGTGAACCCGAGCGTGAAAGCCTCTCCAGAAGCATAATGAACCTTTCAAATTAGCATGACAATTATACCAAATCCAAAACAGCAAAGTCAAGGAAACCACCTCTAAATTATTAAAAAATCATGAACAATTTTGGCAGGAATCTATAGCCGTTTTGTTTGATTTTTCTGGAAAGAAATAATAATTTTCCAAAAGAAGAAAGAATTTCAGACCAGAAATGATGGGAAAGTGATTTTTCTAAAATGGCGAAAATAGATTGGGTTGGATAAATTTTTTGATGGGTGTGGGAGAAGAAGCAACTTCCATGCGTTTTGTCTGGCGTCCATCATAGAAAACCATAACCACCGCCCCCAATTTCGGAAAGTGTGAAAAGACGAAATAGACCCCACCCCCACCAGACACCCCACCCCGACCGCATCAGACCCGACAGCAGACCCGACCCCGTGAACGATTGAAGAAAACCCCGAGAGGATGAGACCGACAGCGACCAAGAGAAGCGACAACGACCCCATCCCACCAACCACCCCACCAACAAACCAACTATAAACACATCCTCACCGCATAAACATTTATTTATGTCACGAAATGAGACCGAGAGACCGCCGAGCGACAGCGACCGACCGCAACGACCCACCCGAACGATCAAACCATATCACCCCATCAGACCATAACACCAAGAGACCAAGCGACCCGACCGACAGCAGAACGACCCACAAAGCGACCGAGAGACCCCAAAACAGACCCATAAACGGAAACGGCCCAAAATGGCACGAAAACGGCCCTACAAGCGCACGGAAGCGAAAACGTGAACAGATACCACCCCGACCCGAAAAACCCCGCACAGGCGAAAATTGCTATTATGTCCACTTTACGACCGAAAAAATTTTTTTGTACATGAAAACAGACCAAAACAACGATATGATGCCATGTTTACCTATTGGAAAGTTTCAAAAAATGTGTTTTTTCATTTCATCCCATTATTTTTATCATGACACCCCACCCCTTGCGGTTAAAAAATCGTTGACAATTGCTTTTCGTTCCTTTATAATGAGCATGACCCCAAGGGGTCAAACAAAATATTACAAAAAGTTACGAAAGGAAACAAAAACATGAAAAACCTCACCAAGACCCCGACCGCAACGACCGAGACCAAGACCCCGACCGTAAACCCCTTCAAGGATGCAATCAAAGCATACAATGCAAACCCGACCGACCCCGAAACAATAACCCGTCTTTCAGTGGCTATCGCTTATGCGGTAACGAAAAAGATCGAGACCAAGACCGCCGACCCTACTATTAAAGCACTAAGGCAAGAGCTTTCCTATGAGATGCGGAAGCATCAGACCGCCAACAGCAACAACGACCCCCATGAAAACGTGACCAAGTACGGAACGTATATTGGCGACTCTTACGACCTTGTGCAGGTGGCGACCGTTGCCCTATTGGAAGAGACCGAGCGACAGCAGACCGCCGAGCCGACCGAGCCGACCGACCTTGAACGGCCGTATACAATCCGCCGTCTGAAGCGAAAAGTATACATTCAGACCGCCGACAGCGTGAACGGGTGGGAAGAAGTAGAAACAACCCCCATCAGAGAAGCTTACAAAGCCGTTAGACGTTTCATCGACAACAGCCGAGCTTGTCAAACAGACCCCCGCAACGGGTACACATATATTGAAGAAACAACGACCGACCCCGACAGCGAAAACCCCGACAACGTGACAATTTATAGACGTCTCCCGAAATATGCCGATCTCGGCGGCCATGTGTGCGACTTCAACGGAAAAGAGACCATAGCAACGACAGCAGATGAAACGACAGTTAGAGACCTTGATAAATTAATAGCAGATCTTAAATTGACCGACCGACAGAAAACCGCTTTAACCTATCGTTTCAAGGGATACGGCTACAAGGCCATAGCTACCGCCCTCGGCATCAGACCCGACAGCGTGAGAGACCTTTTTAATGCAATTCAGAAAAAAGCTACCGCCCTCGGTTTGACCGCCCCGACAAAGTGACCGACCCCGACCGACCGCCCCGAAAAAGGGCGGTCATTTTTTTTGCCCAAAATGAGACCACACCCCACCCCTTGCGGTTGAGGGTGAGAGAAGCGACCGCCCGACAGCGTGAGCC
>ODAI013087837.1_pt1 | contig 67259 bp, 71 predicted proteins | sample 1539321 | NCBI WGS metagenome assembly ODAI01 (sample SAMN02144231, study PRJEB22623) | gut metagenome | biome: sheep rumen | host: Ovis aries | place: New Zealand
AGGTAGTCCTTCTTATACGCGCTCCCGGTCAGGGAGATGTGTTCATTGATAAAGAGCGCTTTCTTTGTGGCGAGGAAGTGGTTGCGCACCACGCGGGCGCAGCCGATGTTCCGGCGGAGCATCTCTGCCTGTCCTTCGTCCGGCAGGAGCAGGAGCTGCTCCCCGTGGTCCCACACGATCTTGCCGAACGGGGCAAGGGCCGCGTTCTTGTCCGCAGTCGGCTGCATGGAACGGCCGCGGAAAACAAACCCGTCTTCGGTCTGTACCGCAGTGACGGGGTTTTGGCGTTCCTTCTTCGGTTTCTTCGAAGCTGCCGGCTTCTTCATCATGCGCGGCGCCTTTTTGGTCTGTTGTGCCATGATCATCAGCGCTCCTTTAAGTGACTGTATTCGGAGACTCCGTGTCTCCGCTACTGATATGTCAGAAAATCTACAGGATATCCTTCGTATATAGAAGGAAACCACCTTTTGGGGCAAAAACAGAGGCTTACAGTCATTGCATCCCATGGGCGGTTTCATGACATATGTATAGTATCTTGTCAAGTATTTTACAAAAAAGCCGCCTTACTCACGACTGAAGTCACGAGTATGCGGTGGCTGGTTAATCAAAGCCTTTTATTTCGTGTTATGAAAAGGAGCGCCTGGCTGTACGCTCCCTCATTTCGTGTCTTAAAATGGAGCTTCCTGCAACAAACAGCGCCTTTCGTGTCCTGAAATGGAGCATCGTCGATTCAAAAGAAAACAGGCACATTTACAGGCGACTCTGGCAGATCATCGTCACGTTTCGTGTCCTAAAAAGGAGTTCTTGTCGGACCCAAGGCCTCCATTTCGTGTTCTAAAAAGGAGCAGCCGGCAGAATAAGATCATTATTTCGTGTCCTAAAATGGAGCTTTCAGCATCCCAAAAGAGGCTTTGTACCCATACAGGCATTGCTGATAGCTCACAAGGTTAGTTTGTGTTCCAAAAAGGAGCATCAAGCAGGCTCAGAACAGTTATTTCGTGTTCTAAAATGGAGCCGTCGGCGGTCAATGATGACATTTTGTGTCCTAAAAAGGAGCGTTTCGCAGATTTCACCAGTTATTTCGTGTCCTTAAAAGGAGCAGCGTACGCTCCTGTTCAGAACACAACGCCCTCCTGTTCTGCACACGTCTTTCTTCTTTAATGGACACGTCTCCCACTTCCATGACGCTCCATTTTACCATTCCGCTCACTCCATTTTCAAACACGTGGCACCCCTTTGCATAACACGATACGCTCCATTTCACAACACGAAAGAAGGCATGAAACCCTTACAGCATAAGGGAACCACGCCTTCCTAACAAATGAAATAAAATGTTTTATGTTTTATAAAACAAATATATATATGTGTGTACACTGCCGACATCACGTGTCGTACTGCAGGAATCCATCCAGGAACGCATCCGGGAACGAGAATCGTGTGACCTTGCCGCTGTCAAACGCAACCTCGATCTTGCCTTCATCGTAACAGACCACTTTCCCATGCCCGAAACGTTTATGGGAAAGTCCCTTGCCGGGCAGGTATTTGGGAATACGCTTCTGCCCGTTGATCCCGACGCTGTCATGGATCTGTTTCAGGAACCTGGATTCCTGGGGTGAGGAATTGTACATGACAAGCTCATCCCTGGCCCGCGTCATCGCGACATAAAGGAGGCGCCTCTCTTCCGCGATCTCCTCAGGGGTATCCATGCTGTTTTTATGGGGGACGATCTTCTCGTTGCAGTCCATGATAAAGACACACGGCCATTCAAGACCCTTCGACCCGTGCATGGTGGCAATACGGACACCGGACCGGTCCTTCTTTCGGCTCTCTTCCTCGACCTTACGGATACAGTATTCCGCATACGCAAACCATTCACCAACCGTTTTATGTCGGAGAGCGTCTTTCTTCAAGTCTTCGTACTCCTCCTCATAATCAAGGACGTCCTCTTTCCTGAACTTGGCGTACTCGGCAAGATACGTCTTATAATGCACGCTGCAACGCGCGCTGTCAAGAGCATCAAACAGGGCTGCCGTCGGGGTCGCCGGCGTGATCTTCCCGGGCCCGAAAGCGTTCATCCACTCCCTAACCTTCCGGTTAGCGGCATCGAATTTCCAGGATTCCGCATTCGTCAGATAATCAAGAGCTCGTCTGAATTCCTGGTAGGAGTACTCGCGCACCCTGAACTTGCCCGGATCCAGGTGGCGGTTCGGGTGGTTGAGGATACGCATAACCTCTTTAACGGTACCTGTCCCCATGGAAAGGGACGCATACGCGTGGATATCACGGAAGATCCAGCCGGAGTAAACACTCTGGACGCGCTCTGTGGTAAAGAAGGGGATATCCGCCCTCGACAACACGGAGATCGGAAGTGTGATCTGGCGGTTGACACGGACAAGGATCGCCATGTCGCTATATTCGAGCCCTTCCTTTTTCTTTTCCCGGATACGACGCAGGATATCTTCGATCTCATCCTGGCGGTTCGGGAAGCGGAAGTAATCGACCCGTCCCTCTTCTCCGTTCTTGCCCCGGTTCGAAATGAAGGATTTTGCAAAACGGTCTTTGTTGAAACGGATCAGGGCGTCTGCCGCATCGACAACTGCCTGGCAGGACCGGTAATTCGTCGTCAGTTTGATCACGACCGCGTTCTTGAAATGCTGTGTAAATTCCGTCATGACGGCGGGTGTAGCTCCGCGGAATCCGTAAATACTCTGGTCGTCGTCACCGACTACACAAAGATTCCCCCGGTCACCAGCCATGGCATACAGGATATCCCGCTGGACCCCATTGGTATCCTGATACTCATCACACTGGATATACCGGTAATGATCCTGCCACTTTTTGCGGATCGATGCGGATTCCGTCAGCATATCCAGGCAGCGCACCAGCAGGTCGTCATAATCATAGCGCCCCTCTTCTTCCTTCCACGCTTCATAATCGCGATACGCCATACGGAAGAAATCCGTCTCGCAGCAATCGGCATCATACACAGAGATATCTGCATAGGTATTTTTGACATAAGAGATCTCGGTCAGGATGGACTGGGCAAGATCCCAGGCCTCACCGTCCACACCGTTATCGATCACGAACCGATAGACGTGTTCCTGGGCTTCGCCGCCGTCCAAAAGGTCGCCTTTATGGTAGCGCCCCTCCTCCGACAGAAGGTGGAGGCACATGGCATGGAGCGTGTTGAAGGTGCACCCGGGAATCTCCTGGTACATCGTCTTATATTTCGTGCGCATCTCAATTGCCGCATCTCTTGTAAACGTGACCATCAGGATCGAGGAGGGCTCGATCCCGGAATCGATCATGTACTTGATGCGGCGGATCATAGTTGTCGTCTTTCCGGAGCCCGGACACGCGATAACAAGAAGCGGGCCGTTGACCGAACGGATCACTTCTTCCTGTTCCTTATTCGCTATTATGGGCATACGTTCGCCCCCTTTCTTCTTTATCTATGATATGTCAGACCTGATTCGGTATATTTTTCGTATATAAAAGGAAATTACAATCAGGCTTTTTCGGCATCGCGCCGGTAGATGGGGCGGTACACAAGGTCTTTTTTGTCCTCATCATAGCGGACGACCTCTTTGATCTCCATCACCTTGAAGTCCTGCATATAGACGATCGTATTGAACGACGTCATCATACGTTTTGCCTGCTCATAGGAATCCGCATATCCGCGCATAGCAAGGTCCGCCATTTTGTTGATCGTCTCGGACGCCGACGGGCTGTGGATGGTGATCGCCGTCCGGCAGCCGGAATTGGACAACGTAATCGCGGAGCATATTTCCGCGCCTTTTGCCTCGCCGATGATAAAAACGTTTGCACCGGCAACAAGCGCCATCCGTCCGAGGTCTTCAAGGCTGCATGCGCGCTCCCCTCTCTGGGGATCCGTAACGACGTGCTCGAACATGACACCTCTCCGATAAGCAAAGAGCTCATCGTTCTCCTGGATCACAAGGATCTCAGCGGACGATTCATACGCTTCTTCAAGAAACCAGTTAAGAATGGTCGTCTTCCCGCAGCCGGGCGGTCCTGCAAATACAACACCGCGGGCACGACGGCTGTCACGGCCGCACGCGATCAGGTAATCCCGTACCTTCTCGTCAAACATGCCGGCACGGATCAAGTCGTCCGCCATCATTTTGACCCTGGACTGTTTTCTAATATGCATAATTGGCATATTGGTACTGGTGACGTACGGAGCCGTGATCGAGAAACGCATGATATAGTTCTCATCGTGTTCGTCGGTAAACGTACGAAGAGGCGTCCGCAGGTCGATGTTATTCCTGACTGCAATGCCCCGGATGAAGCGTTCATAGTCCGCCTCATCGATGAAGGTGATATTGCTGAGGTATGCCTTGCCGTGAATGCGGATTCTGATCGTATACGGGTCCGTGATTTTGATATCGGTCACGTCAGGATCGTCAATCAGGTCCTGGAGGATATACAGCTCAAACAACGCCCGGTGCAGCTTGTCCATGAGCGCCTGCTTATCTTCTACCGGCAGAAGGTGTTTGTCAATGTAATTGTTCTTGATGTAGGCTTCAAGGACATGTGTAAATTCTTCAGGCTTCTTGGTCCCGCGGATCACCCCATAATACGAATCTTTCTCAACAGATGTCACATACGACATAACCGAATTAAAGATCTCGACGAAAGCCTTATAGTCAAGGATCGTTGCGGTCTGCATGTCCTTGGTCTCAAGGTCATAGATAAAGTCCTCCAACGGGTCGTATTCGTCAAGGACCGGCGGTTCGAAGCGGCTGATGGCATTCAGGAACGGAACATCGTCTGTTGCGTTTTCGTACGCATCATTCTGTGCGTTGACGACATCGGCATGTCTCCGGCGCTCCTCATCCGTATACACCCGCCGGGCTTCGTCGGGGATCACGAGCCGCTTCGACGCGTCATATTCCCGTACTTTTGTTTCGGTTTCCCCGAGATAATCGTAAAGCTGCCGAAGGTCCGGTATCTGCCCGTATGGGCGCAGAAGGAAAACAGCTTCGAGAGCGTTATCCCTGACACCGGACGACACGGACAAGATATCCATATCATAATCTTTTTTCTTCTCTTCAAGGAACCGGAGCGTCCCGCGGCACAATGCCGTATTCCCGACAGTGGTCTGGTGAATGCTGCGGAACAGGTAGAGATTATGCGCCCAGGGGCCATCCCTGTCAGGGATGACCTTTGACGCAATCTCGTTAAAGGACGTTGCTCTCGCGACCGAGACGACCTCGTTCTCACGGTTGATGCGGTAAAGTTCTTCCGCCTTATGCAGTTCTACAGGACTTTTGATCTTAACGATCCTGATACGACGATCTCCCATATATATCTCCTCTCATTCTACTTTGATTTCGTACTCGCGGCCGTCAAGCCCTTCGATCACGACACGATACGTCCCGGGTTCAAGCGTCTTAACAATGGTCAGGGTATTGGTTCCCTGCACACGGCTCAGCGAATAGGCCGCCGCATCGCCGATGATCTTTGCCGTCGGAGCGGCATAAATTGCGTTCGACTCGGGATCTTTCCAGGTAAGGGTCGCTGTGATCTTGCGGCTCTTGTCCAGGGTGAAGCGTTTTGTGACGGTGTCGGATTTGGACGAAGCAATATCTCCGGAAGACGTGCTCTCTGCGGCACTGCTTTCCGTTTTCTCGGCGTCATCCTTCTCCGGCTTGACATTCGGGACATTAAAGTCGGTCCCGGCGTTATACGTGCGGCCTTTGACATACCGGAACATGCCCTTCCCGTTCAGCGTATAATAGCCGCTGTTGAAATAATCGGGGATCTTGATCTCTGCGACCCTCGATTCAAGGAAGCTGTATTCGTTCAGAGTACAGGTATCCATGGACGTCAGCGCGATCGAGTCGGCGATGAGCGAGTATTCGTAAACCTGGGTCCCGACATAGATCTGGGCCTTGTATTTCCCGTCCTTCTTCAACCCCTTGATGACGCCGCCGCGCGTAACATTGCCCTCCAGCAGGCGGGCCCCGCCGAGGGTCTCGATTACCGCCGTATTGTTTGCGAGCTCATAGAGCTTGTAAGCGTCCGAATTGACTGCTATCTGCTTCTTGTTATCCTCCAGCTGTGCGTTGAAGGAATACCGTCCGGAAGAACGCTTTGACAGATTACAGATCCCAATCGTATAACCGACGTACTCAAACCGCTCAAAACGGAAGGTTTCGTCCATATAGCTGTCGTTGCAGTAGATGAGCGAATCGCCGGCGTACAGAGTCGGTACTTTCTCGAAATCTTCCTGGAACCAGCAGGTGCGCGCGTTGCCGGCACTGGACGCCGTTGAACTGGTGTCAAACGACGCATCGCCGATATACAGCTCCTGGTATCTGCCGTTGTGCAGGATGTAAAAGCGCCCGCTCGTCAAGTCCTTCATGTTGGTGAACGTGGTGACAGTGTCTTCAACAACGGATTCCTCGGATTCCGGTGACTGTCGTTGGAATGCGCTGCACCCGCAAAGGGAAAGCGCAAGAAAGAAACATAAAAATGATTTGCAGAAGGTCTTCAAAAATATATCCTCCCTTAATAGTTGTGATGATCAGCCTCAAAAGAGGCAGGAACGAAAAGAAATCCATATATGATATGTCAGATTAAAGAGGAAGAATCTCCTTCAATGCCTTCGCAGGAAAAACGTGAACATTCTCCCGCACGTATCACCGTGATACGCAGCCTGTGATTGGCCGGCGGGGCCTCAGGAAGGTAAAAACAGCACCCAATGTTCGCTTTTACCTCCGCAATGTTCGGCTTTGCCCTCGCAATGTTCGCTTTTATTGCTGCAAAGACCGGCCTGGCGTTTCCAATGTACGATTTTCTTTGTCTCGGTAACGTTCGTTTTTGCCATGACGCTTCAGCAATTACCAAATGCTCACCTTCAGGCAAGCCGGAAAACCTGCGCCTCGTATCACCGCGATACGCGGATTACTCCGCCGTACTAAACCGGGAAAACACATGCCGCGTTTTCCAATGCCTGGGCCCACTCCGGCAAGTCAAGCCCCGCTGGACGCTGCAGCAAACATCCGCAGACAAATAGTTTCGATATTCGGGTGGGTGAGCCGGTTGGCCCATGACATCGGCCGAAAAGACCATGACACATGCCGTATCACAGTGATACGTGAAAAAATCAGATTGGGTATAGAAAAGAAGGAAGAACAGGAGTACAATGGTTCCATCACCACCATAAAGGAGGCAGTCATGTCAGACGTCATCACCATCTACAGCCACAAGGGCGGTATCACCAAGACCACCAGCACGGTCAACCTCGGCGCCGCCCTGGCGCTGCGCAAAAAACGCGTCCTTATCCTGGATATGGACGCACAGGCCCACGTTGTCCTTTCCTTGTGCGGGGATGACGAGGAGACTTTCTACCCTGACGGCGTATATAATGAGGACGCCTTCCCGACGATCCTCGACGTACTTGAAGGGCGGGAAGCAATTGAAAATGCGATAGTCGAACACAAGTTCTACGGAGCCCTGCCTGACGCCGCCCGCAAAGACACCGCCCGTCTTGATTTTATCCCGGGCAGCACACAGCTGGATTTCTTCAGCGCAGACGATCCCGGACACTTTGCGGCAGAAATGAAACGGATCCGTGACCGTTACGATTATATCCTGATCGACTGCCCGCCAGCCTGGACAGAAGTGACCGGCCTTGCCATGATGGTATCAGATCATGTGATATCACCGCTCCCGGCAGACGACCAGAAATCCCTGTCGGGTATCACGGCGACACTTGATTCCATAGGCCAAGTCGTAGCGAGCGGCGTCAACCGCAACCTGACTTTCCTGGGCCTCTTTTTCGTCCTGGTTCAGCCCGGAAGAGGCGCTGACAGGCGGAGTATTGAATCTCTCCGGGAGATCGCGGATGCTGTGAAACTCTTTGATACCTTTATCCCGTACAGCAACGCGGCAAAGACGGCGGGAAATGAATTCCGGCTGCTTTGCGACAAATATCCGAAGAACCCCGCGTCCAGGGCTTACGATTCCCTGGCACTGGAACTCATCGAACGAACGGGCAGAAACAGCGTATCACGGTGATACGCGAAAGGAGAGAATATGGCAGTCAAGAACAAGTTTCTGAAACAGATGGCTGAAAAAGCGGATCAGGCGGAAAAGACAAGAGAACAGTATGGAATGAGCATCGAGGAGATTCAAAAATACGGTGCCATGAAGATCGTCAAAATCGACGATATATTGGAAGACCCGGACAATAAAAAAATCTATGGGGCGGATTACGACACGGACGGTTTTGCAGAGGTCATTAAAAACCACGGATTCAAGGGCGCTATTCTGGTATATCCGTATAATGGAAAATACATGGTCCAAAGTGGGCACCGGAGTCTGGAGGCAAGCCGCAAAGCCGGCCTTCGGGAGGTCCCGGTCATCCAAACCACACCGCCGGCAAGTGACGCCGAGAGGCTTCGCATGCTCGTGACGTTAAATTTATCCAACAGGGTAAAAACGCCGCTGATGATCGCCCGCGAAATCCAGACCATGTATGACACATATAAGGAAGAAAGAGAAAAGAACAGTGACGGCAAGCGGCAGACCGGGATGATCCGCGATATCGTAGCGAAGGACTTCAATATTAGTTCCGCACAGGTCGAACGCTACAGGAAACTGCTTCGCCTGAACTCTGAACTCCAGGCTATGGTCGAAAAAGAAAAAGCTCCTTGGAGCGCCCTTGCCGAAGCGGCTGTTCTGGATCAGTTCCAGCAGGAACAGCTCGTCAAGTTCCTCAGGGACAAATTGAAATTGAAGCCGGATGACTCCCTCTCCAAGGCAGAAGTCATGCGGGAGATCGAGATATGCCGCATGATGAAACCCGGAAGCGGCTATACATACGACCGGAATGATGTGTCAATGCTCAGTGACGAATTGAAAGCAAAACTCGTCCCGGAAGAAAAACAGAACAAACGACGCGTAAACCAGAAAACAGCGGTCGAAAAAAGTGCTTCCTATCTGTCATCTATGCTGGAGCCATCCGCCTTTGTATATAAAAAGGATAAAAAAGAAGTGATCAAGACCCTTGAGAAAATGAAGAATGATATCGAAGCCGCTCTTTTGATGCTGAACAGCTGACGTGTGATGCCTCCCCGAGCGATCCCGAAGTGTCCCCGGAGATCGGTTCGGGGCTTCCCAACCTTTAGGGCCGGGATTTCCAATGCCTGCTGATACGGCCAGAGCTTAGAACATCTTCCCCGCAGGGAAGAGTCCACACTTTGGTCAACAACAGGCAGGTGCAGGTGCATCGCCGCCCCGGACAGGAACTTTTGCCTTTTCCGGGACACCGCACTCTTACTGGCACTGTGCCTTCCATGGTGGACAGTCTCCTGCCCATAGTGCTTTTATACAGGTGCGGATTTAAGTTAACGGGTTGCTTTATGCAGAAGCTTGAGACCTGACAACAGGCCTCAGCGTCGCATACGTTCTCTGTGGTGTAGACGGGAGCACCGGGCAGCCCGGCTGTTTTGCCAGGAGCCTCAGGTAATACCGTGCACCGATGTTCTGGCAGGCAGACAGGTCGCAGTTGTAGCGCTTCCCGGTCGTAAAGGTACACAGGGAATAGTTGTCCCTGTCCCTTTTAACAGGGCCCGAGCCGTCAAAGGCAAGCTTCGAGGTCCCCCATGCGCACACGCGGCTGATCCGCATCCCGCAGCGATGGGCCTGCAGCTCCACACGGGCCTGCACGTCATTGGCGCGCCACATATGGATGCGCTCACGACAGCCTTTTCCGCGGACACGGCCCTTTCTGTCGAGATGCTCAAAGACAATGCAGTCCACGTCATACAGGACGGCTCTGTCCATGACCTGCCGGCTGGTCTCGATGGAGAGGCGCCTGTTCGCATCCGTTACCATGCGGTAGATGCTCTTGGATCTCTTCCCGGCCTGCTGGTACATCTTTTTCCGGTTCATCAGATGCCGGAGGCGGCCTTCTTCACACGCAAGGTGTATCACACCCTTTGCGTGGACAGTGCCGTCCGACGTCATCACGCACCAGGAAGCGGCTGCGTTGATCCCGAGGTCAACCGCCAGTATCCGGTAGGAAAGAGGATCCGTATCCTCCACGAGATCACGGCTCTCCTCAAAAGAAAACCTGATATAGTACCTGCCCCGCACCTTCTCGACAACAGGGGAGAGCATCTTCCGCGTCTTGCGCATCTTTGCGATATACTGCGCTTCCGACGGCCTGATCCTGAAGAAGTACCATCCCCACGTCTTCCCATTGTAAAGGCGCAGGCCGATGACGCCCTCTGCAAGGCCCTCAAGATTGCGATCCTTGTCGTAAAAGGTCAGCTCGTATCTTTCCGGCAGCCCGAGGGTCGGTTCCTCTCCCCGTTCGGATGGGGAGAGCGCCTTCCAGTTGTTGTGGTTTGATACGTAAGAGCTGACCTTGCCGAGGGCATACGCTATAATGGCGCGCCTTGTGTAGGACGGCATGCAGGGGAACTGTTTGTCAAACTCAGGATACTGAGCCTTGTTTTTCTTTGTGCCGTGGATCATGATGTCAGCCCCACGTTTGCGCGAAAGCACACCTTTCTTCTGCCCGGTCGGCAGCGCGGAAAGGCGGTCCCATTCCTTAAGGAATATCTCCGTACAGAGCTTAAGCGCAGCAAGGCAGATGTCGGACGTGCTTTTCATGAGGGCATCGTTCACACAGCACTGCCGGACATCAGAAACAGTGCCGTCTGTTCCCATGACCGGCACGATCTGTTTCTTTATGGCGACTGTGTAACTGGTAGTGATCTTCAATACGTCCTCCATTACGTCAGACATAACGATTCCTGTTTGACTATACGTGCACTATACTGTATTATCTGATGCTCCGCAGGCCACCTTTACCACGGACCGGAAATGCCGGTGCCGGGGTTTGTGTATCAACGATAACGGTTGCAGTTATTCGAAACCTCCGTATCAACGAGAACCTTTCGAATGGCGTCCGACAGCGCAAGTCCGCGGCAGCGCCATTTGAGGCAGGAAAGAAGCTGTTTTTCATTCCTGAGATATACCGCCGCAGCAGATGAGACTTCCGGGCCGACTTTTTCGACAAGGTCTGTCCCGGAAACACGGGACCACTGGTCAATACCGCCGGTCTTCAGCGCCATGTAGTCCTTGAACCCGTGCCTGTCCCTCTGATAAAAATCCAGGATCTGGGAAGCACAGGAGAGGTTGACCCCGTACTTGACGGAATATTGTGAAGCGGATTTCCCTTCCCCATGGTCCTCAAAGACGGAAGAGACATCGATCTTGACAGCCATGGCTCCGCCCTTGTTCTGCGTCCCCGAAGATACATCGAATTTCACGCCTGACGCGCGCGAGGGACCTTTGTATCCATAGTCGTAAAAGCGGACCTCCCCGTGCATGGCTTCCGTGGCCAGCTCGTCGCAGCGCTCATTATATGTGTCCCCATTATGACCTCTGACCCATGTGAATGCCAGGTCAAGCCCGGCGGAAGCCCTGTCGTAACGTGCCCACAGGTCTTCGTTTGTTTCGCGGTCTCCCGGTTCGTGCTTCACAAGGTTGATAACATACATGCTGTCCGTAAAGACATATACAGAAGCCCCCGGGGCCATGCCACCGACTCTTTCAAGAGCGGCGATGACACCCATTATTTCCATCCGGTTATTTGTGGTGTGGTCGAACGCCACCGCATCTTCAATATACTCCCCGGTCTCCTGATCGATCACGACATACCCGAACGCACCGACCCCGCCGGGATTGACAAGACACCCGCCGTCCGTGTATACGAGAAAACGGGCGTCTTTCCGGGCTCTTTGAACAGCTGTCGATTTTTTCTTTTTCGAAGGCATATAAGACTCCTTTTGCCAAATTTCTACCAATGATATGTCAGAAAAAAACTGACATATCAAGAATGGCAATAGTTGAAATCCAGAGAAACGAGGAACTGATATGGACAAAAACAAAAACGAGCTGGCATATGGACAGAGGCTATATACGGTCGAACGTGACCAGGAAGAGCGTCTTATCATCCGGGAATATATCCTGAACGAATTCCTGATGGCAGGACCGATATGTGCGGACGAATACCGGAAGAGCACCCCCAGACCTTCCGTCAAAAGAGTCACAGGCTTTGCGGAAAAAGAGGACGGTATCAAGATACGGAAAGAATTCACGCATACCAGGATCGACCCCGGCCGCACGACCTCGGATGAGAGCGACACTGCCTATACATCACGCAAAGCGGCAGAAAAGGCACTCCAGCGTCTCAGGGCATCAGCGTCCGAAAGCGGACCTGCTCGAACGGGAAGAAACACAGACGCACAGGTACGAAAACGTACCGCACGGGCAGGACGCTAAAAGAAATCACCTGGTACCTGCTGCAGCGTACAAGAATTCAAAAAACCGGACGGGTTCGTTCCCATCCGGTTTTTCTTATCGTATTATTCAGAATCATGCGTTTTCTTTTTTCACGCAGCATGGGCTTCCTCGATGCATTCGTATTCTGTCTGCCCGTCCCCGCACTCGTATATGTCGTACGCATCCTCGGCGACGTCCTGGACGTCCTCTTCCGGCATCTCGAAATTCTCAACGAGTTCCGACCCCATGAACGCGATCACGAAACGCTTATATAGGCTTCCGCGTCCGACCTTTCCTCGCAATACTGCTCGTATTCCTCCGGCGTCAGAACCTTAAAATACTGGTTCATGTCCGAGTCCATGGACGCAGCGAAATTGCAGATCGCATCGTCCTTGTCCTCACCATTGATCATGATTTCCTGTTCCCGCGGAACAATGTAAAAATCAGCCATATTTTTTTTGCGGGGCAAACAATTTCCCCGCATCCTCCTTTCTATTCGGTACGCCGGCCCTGTCCGTGAAGCATTTCGCAGGGCCGGCGCATTGTTTTGTTCCGTATAAAGTTTCAGCGCATAGCCGGCGGGGCAATCTGTATCCCGCGCCGCTCCCGCATTTCCGCATACTCACAGATATGAAACACGGATCCGCCGACGAACCCGAAATGGTAATCATCGACGAAGTACACCTGGCGGGGTTCCCCGTCGACTTTCACAATCCCGAAATTCGGCGCATAAAACAGGTCGTTGTAACGGCTCGTAACAAACCTGACCTTATCGGAAGGGACCATGCGGTGCGTGGGAAGCAGCGTCGTCATGGACGCGATCGCCATCCGGTGCTCGACAGGATCCCCGACATTGTTGCGGATCCACGCCATGCGGAGATCGTATTCCCGTTTCCTGTCGTTCCTGACGGCCCTGATCTCTGTCTGGCCTGTATAATCCTCAAGGAGGACGTACCGGATACCGTCAAGATCGACATGATGGAAGGCCCGAAGGCGTCCTTTGTAAAGACCGTTCCGTTCCTCCCATTCCTTATCAAGGTGCTCTTTTGCCCGGTCGACGGCCAGTTTGACAGCGCCCTTACGGACAACAGCGTATTCGGGATAGCCCAGCACGACGTCTTCAAAAACGCCCGCCGCCTCATGTGCGATCTCGGTGCGTTCTTCCGGAGTAAGGATCTTTTTCGCAAGGCTTTCCCGGATCTCACTTTCCAGATGAAGCCGGTTGCCTTCGCGGCAGGCCGCATCGAGCTGCGCTTCCGAAAGGGTGACTTCATGCTTTTCCACAACGAAGTACGAAACGTCACCGCCGTCATTTGCGATAGAAACATGATCGTCTTCAATGATATCGTTGGCGAATTCAGGGTCTGCGCGAAGCTCGTCGAGAGACTTGACGCTGTAGGATTTGCATACGCGAACGCGCAGCAGTTCCTGCGCCTCATCCTTTGTCGGGCAGAGCTTGGTATACTCTTCCCCATAAGGAAGTTCATCATTGTATTCTTTGTACAGATACATATTCACCTTCATAAATTTGTCCTCCTTTTTTTTGTGTGTTATGATTTCTTACACGCCATACGGAGCCGCTTAAGGCGGTCCGCGGGATCGTTGATGATAAAACGCTCTTTCTGCCCGTTCCTTTCATAGATACGCACAGCTTCGATCTCAAGAGCATAAACCGGAACCTTTCCCGGGACAGTCGCTTCTTCCCAGCCGACCACCTCGCGGCAGTCGATATGATAGAAATCATTCAAGGCGCCCATCGCCTCCGACATATCCCCGACAGGAATGTCGTACGTCTTAAGCCCCTTCCATTCGCGCCCGTCGATGGTCACATCGTGGAATGTGACATCGCGCATATCCTTCGCCCGGAAGATCGTTTTCACGTCCGGAAACGCATTGGCGTGGATGACAAGCAGGGGCGCATATGTGTCGTCGTCCCGTGTCTTGACCATAAGCCGGAAGGGATACACGACGGGGCATGTCTGCGGCTGCATTTTGTAAATGCAGGGCGGAATCACCATCACGGAAACTTCTGCGTGCGGAAGCGCCGCAAGCACATCCGCGGCATTCGCTTCGACCCTGTAGCTGGAAGAGAAGTGGGAAAGCGCCATCTCGATATAAACCGATGCCTTCTCGTATGAAAGGTATCCGGTCGTCTTAGCGACGAGATCGTCCATTTTGTGGTTAAACTCATTTACAAAATCCATATCAATGTGCATTTTTTGTCCTCCTTATTTTTTTCAATAATAGAACCGGGCAGGATTTCCCGCCCGGTTGTTTGTTACTCCGCTTTAGTGGCTCCGATCTCCCTGAGACGTCGCGCCATGTCAGTACCGTTATCATCGGCAATCTCAAAGTCCGTGTAATTAATCTGAACAGACTTCGTCCCGCGGAACACGTTATAGGAAAGCGTTCCGTAAAGGGTCAGTTCCATCGGGCCGTCAACCACAGCCATCCGCTCGGTCATCCCGAACCCGATCGCTTCGCAATTGGCGGAAAAAAGCTTGACTCCGCCGGCAGACATTTCCTTCTTGAAAGCGTTTTTATTCGGGACCATACGGAAATGCTCAATCTTGAAGATGGGCTTCGCATTGCCGACCCCGAACGGCTCAAATTTTTCCTGCATCGCAAGTGCCGCCGGGACGTCAGAACAACTGATCACATGGTCGTAATAGCTCACTTCCTGCCGGGAACCGAGAACCGGTTTCACGGATGCGTTCATAGCCGCCCGGAGTTTTTTCAGGTTCTGTTTTTGCAGGGTAAGCCCCGCCGCACCTTCGTGCCCGCCGTAACGGACAAAAAGACCGGCATTCGCATCAAAGAGCGCCTTGATATTCACGCCCTCGACCGAACGTGCCGAACCCTTCACACACATGGGCTCTGCGCTGTCGGTGACGACGATAGCCGGACGGCCGTAGCGCTCGGCAATGTCTCCGGCCAGGATACCGACGAGACCTTCATTGATACCGGGCAGATACACCGTGATCACAGGGTCGTTTTCAAGACCTTCTGCCTTGATACGAGCCTCGGCCTCTTCGACCCCTTTGGCTTTCAGCTCTTTCCGTGTCTCGTTATAGCCCTTCACCTGGTCGGAGAGGATGCGCCCGAAACGGTAGTCATCTGTCGTAAGGAGCGGAAGCGTAAGCCCGTCCTCATCACAGAGACGTCCAGGCGCATTGATCGGCGGCCCGATACGGAACGCAACATTCTCTGCTGTCACATTCTCAACTCCCATCGTATCAGACAGAGCCAGAAGCCCCGCAGGAGCCTCCCTGCGGACGATCTTCTTTAAACCGTTCCGCACGATAACGTAATTCTCCTCGACAAGAGGCATCGCGTCGCAGATCGTGGCGACCGCCGCCAGAGGCTCAAGAAGCTTTGCTTCCGCCTTGCGTTCCGGGCCCAGCAGGTAGGAGATGAGCTTGTACGCAATCCCTGCCCCGCAATAGCCGGTAAAGTCCGCACTGCCGGGAATCGCTTTCGGGTCGATGATCACGTCCGCCTTCGGCAGAATGACCTGGCCGTTTTCGACGACCGGTTCGTGATGGTCGGTCACGATCACGGTAAACCCTCGTTCCTTGGCAAGGGCACAAGCTTCAAGCGAGGCGATGCCGTTATCACAGGTAATGATGACCGCCTTTTTGTCCTCGATCTCCCGGACCATACCGGGATTTAAACCGAACCCTTCTGTTTTCCTCCGCGGGATGCGCCAGGACACCTTCTCAAACCCGTAAGCGATAAGCCCGCGGTACAGGATCGCCGTTGCTGTGCGGCCGTCCACGTCGTAATCGCCGAAGATGTGAACCGGGAGTTTCCGGTTCGCGTCAAGGAGCGCTTTTACGCGGTCAAAGCCGTCGATGCGATACTGGCCCGCATACGACTTTTTAAACCACGCATTGATTGCGTTCGTGTCCGGAACACCGAGGTGTGTCAGCAGAATGCTGAAGAGATCACCCGGCACACCCTGTCTTTGTAACCACTTTGTTTCCATATATGTTCTCCTTTCATTTTTCTCGCCTTATCAGTATGTTCCTTCCTGATATGTCATAAAAAAAGGTAGATGGGTGAGACATGCAAAAACGCTGCGAATACGATGCTGTCATTACGAAGACGGAACGTAAAACGTGTGTGATGGCGAACAATCTGTAATATATGTATAGATACATAGCTGACACTTAGCCTGTTATCTTTTTATCCTTTTGAAATTTATTTCAAAAAGGATGTGTAATCGCCGCCACCTCGCTTCATATGACGCCCCGTGGTCTGCCGGACACACAGCCCGGAGCATTACAGCAGGCGTGTCCCTTTCATCCTTTTGAAGATGGCCGGAAGTACGGATAAAGTACAGGACAAAAATACGGACAGAACACGGACAAAAAACGGACAGACACGGACAAGGGCATACAACTGCCGTAAAAACAGGACAAACCCCCACTATGTCAACAGCCTGTAACAACAGGAGGCAAACAGGACAAACCACCACCATACCGACGGTCTGCATTGGAAACCAAGGTGATCAAAAACGCAAAACACGGGAAAAGGACAAACCAAAAAAGCACATTCCGCCATGCGAAGAAACAAAAAAGGCGAAAAACAAAGGCCAAAAAGCCTGGTATCCTTTTGAAGGTTGCAAAAAACGAAAGGAAGGGTAAAGAAGAAAAGGTTTGTCCTTTTATGTCGGGCAACACAGGCAAATAAGATACAAACAGGACAATACAGGAAAAGGACAAAGAAAAAATAAAAAGGACACCCCGCAAAAACAAACCCGCTAATGAGTGCAGAACAAGAAGAATGCTGCAAAAAACAGCAAATGCCTGAAAAGATGACACAAAAATGGGTTGTCCTTTTTCCTGCGTGCCGGATATAAAGACACAAACATACTAAAAAGGCGCCCTTCGGGCAGAGACCTGCACCAGGAAACTGACACAAAAGACCGGACGCAGCGCATCGTGTGCCGGGTAACAGACACAAAAGAGAAAGGTATGCGCCACATATGCTGACACAACCCACGGGAAAGATGGATGCAGAATAAAAAACTTAAGCCAGGGAAGATGACACAGAAGGACGGGTATGCCAGCAATACGTGCCTTAAACGATGGCACAATAAAAAAATATATGCCAGCAAAGACGACACAAAAAAGATAATGTGCCCGGAAACATGACACGATACACGAAAGCTGTGCCAGAAAATATGGCACAGTCGGCAAAACTTCCCGATACGACGGGTTTTTCTATGCCCTCCCCCATTCCGAAAAATATATGACATATCAGAAACAGTATCTGAAAACAGGAGCTTCAACGCAGGGAGGACAAATCAATGGATTAGCACAATGCATCAGTCAACAAAGAGATAGAAAACAAGACAGAAAAGGAGAACGAACTATGAGTACAAACGCCATGATTTACGCAAAACAGGAAGATGATTCTGTTAAGGGTGTCTACCTGCACTGGGACGGATATCCGGGCTATGCCGGCGATATCCTGCTGAACCATTACACGAACGACGCAAAGGTGCAGAAGTTAATTTCCCTCGGCAATCTGTCTTCACTCGGACAGAACCCGGAAGCGTCAGAACTTGTCGCTCGTTTCGGGTTTAATGCGACGTGCTATCCTGTAGAAGGGCAGATGGCGTCTTACTTGTCGGAGGAATGGCGCAAGCTGACGGAAAGCGAGCGCAAGCGACTGATGGATGACAACAACAGGCACGAGCATACGGTCGCTTATGCCCGCGACAGAGGCGACGCCATCGAGTTCGAGATATTCCCGACGGTCTCCGCGCTTAAAAAGACGTCAGCCGAAAGAAGGTATGAGTATTACTGGAACGGGCGCACATGGTATATGCGGAAAAACAAAGTGTTCCGTAAGCTGACGCAGGCCAACTGTGACAAATACAAATATTAAGGAGGAACAAAAAAATGACAATTGAAAGAACATGCCCCATGTGCGGGAAAAAGAACGTAATGAAACTCACCGATACGGAAGCCAAACAGCTCTCCCTTTATCAGATGGGCTTCGGGCTAATCCAGGACATCTTCCCGGATCTAAACCCGCTGGAGCGCGAATTCGTTAATCCGAGAAGCGGGTACTGCCCCGAATGCCAGGCGCTCCTGTTCGGAAGCAACTACACATCTGAGCGGATCAAGGAGGCGTGACATGCGGTGCGAACACTGCCCTGCCATGCAAAACGTCGGCGGGTATGAATACCCGGAATACCAATGCGTGGTACAGGACGAGGATAACATACAGGAGTTCAAGGACGGAGGAGACGGTTGTCGCCTCCGTTTGTCTACCATCGAAAAGCGGCTTGCCCGCCTCGACGAGGAAACAAGGCAGATGTACGCGGAAGAAGACAGGAGATACATCCTGACTTGTGAGATCGAATCAAACCTCGCAATGCGCAATATGTGCATCGATGTCATGAAACATGCTATCGGTCTTACGGGTTCGTGTTCTAAGAGACACCACTTCTACAGAAGGCACGGAAAGCTGTTTTACAAACCGTGGCGGAATTACTACGCAACGAGCAGAAGCACAAATGTCTATCCGGCGTGGAAGAAACTGCATTACACGGGTCTCGCAACCTGCTCTTCCAAGGATGACACGCCATACTGGGAAGAACAGGATATGAAAGAAACGCTGTACTACTCAGTCACCCCCAAGGGACTGAAATGGCTTCAGGAACAGATGGAAAAGGAAAACTGCGAAGCGGTATTCATCCACGGAGCCGAAAAATAAGGAGGAACACAAATATGGGTATGAGAAATTATGCCGAGTATGGAATCGGCCTGGTACTTACCGACAATAAGCTTTCGAACGGGAAATCGGAGATAGAAACGCTCGTGGAGGCATTCGGGTGTGAGGATGTCTACGAACTCGTGGAGATACAGGAGTGCGACGAACATCTGTGGAGTTTCTACAATGAAGAGGACGAAGGGAAACACTTCTCTCCGTTCGCAGAAGGTAAGCCCTTTGATAAAAAGCCAGAAACAATGCTCGTCATCTGGGCAAAAAACTGGCACAAGCCCTTTGAGCCTGCTTATACAGGTCCTGATGAGATCCGCAAGGAGTTCTAGGATGCGATTGGCGAGTACATGCCTGAAGACTTCGACTGGGATGCCCATATCGGAGAATTCAACTGCACCGTTTATCGTTGAGGTGCGCGTGCGTGTCGAAACAGATAGGACTTCCCGTAGGACAGCCCGCCTGACGGGCTGACAAGTAACTCCCGTAACAGGGAGTAGAGGGCATGTGTTTGCCCTGCGAGGCGTTTTCCAGTCTCGCAAAAGAAGCTCCGGACCGATCCGCAAGGATCGCTCTGGGAGTCATCACCGTTGAGGAAGTATCAAGACGCACATACGCGGTACTGGAAAAGGAGGAAAAACTATGGGGGCTCTGTCACATTTGTCCAAAACGAGACCAACCGGCGCTGGACATACGCCGATGTGGAAACGATTAAACTCTGCCCGCATGGCGTCATGGTCATCGGAACAGATACCACAACGGGAGACCGTTACTCTTCTGTTGTGCAAGAGAATGAGTTCTCACATTTTACGTACAAAAAAGATTAAGGAGAAACGAAACAAATGGAAATTCAGAATACAAAAATGGAAGAAAAGTGCATGGAGCTTCTGCTTGACAATGAACTGACGCTGACCACCGCCGAGTCCTGTACCGGTGGCATGGTCGCCTCCCGCATCGTCAATGTCCCGAACGCTTCATGGGTCCTCATGCAGGGACTGGTCACCTACAGCAACGAAGCTAAGGAAAGGTATCTGGGCGTCAAACATGAGACCTTAGAAAAATTCGGGCCTGTAAGCGAAGAGACAGCCAGGGAAATGGCACTCGGTGCTGTCCGGGTTGCCGGGACGGATGTCGGTATCGCAACGACCGGCCTTGCCGGTCCCGGAGGCGGGACCCGGGAAAAACCGGTCGGGCTTGTTTATGTCGCCTGCTGTATCAAAGAAAAGGTCCGCGTCAAAAAGTTGAAACTCTCCGGTTCACGGGAAGAGATCAGGACAAAAGCAACCGAAGAAGCGCTGACGTTGCTTTACGAAACACTTATGGAGGAATAAGACATGTGGTACACACAGATCAAGATTAAAGCAGAAAGATCCGCCGTCGACACCCTGGCCCGCGAATTTGAAAAAGCACTCGGAAAAGAGCGTATCGCCGGCCGCGGAAATTACTGGCTCGGGAATCTTGCACTTCATATCGGGTGCCGGGAGGAAGATGTTCAGGCCGATGCGCGGAAATATTCCGGGAGAATCTCGCTTATGCGCAGAGAATCACCGACCGTTTGTGTGATCAGCACATGGAGCGAAGAATGCCCGTCCACCCCGTGCGTGAAAGATTTTGTCAATGCTTTTGTCGAAGATGCATGGATCACGTATACAGCACAGGAAGAAGCAGAACAAGACACGTTAATGCCGCGCTGCTGGACAAACGATCCGGACACAGCAGGCACGGTTTATATTGACTGGTTCGAGGAACTGCCGGAAGATCTGGAGGACCTGCTTTTAAAGCTCCAGGAAACATCGCAGGAACATGTGGAAAAGAAACTGTCCGGATTCCTTGGACAGGAAGGGACCCTTGAAGAGCTGCGGCAGGCGCTGGAAGATCGCTATGATAAGGCGATCGTCTTCAATACATACGAGTACGTCTGCATCAGTCAGACCATTAAGGCATAAGAGAAAATACAAAAGGAGAACAACCATGTTTGAAGTAAACGGGAAATACGGAACCGCGAAGATCTTCACCGACCTTGTTGATAACGAAAGCATCTCGCAGGTCGTCAACATGCTTAACCAGCCGTTTGCGGAAGGCCAGACCATCCGCATGATGCCGGACATCCATGCCGGCGCCGGCTGCACGGTCGGTACGACCATGACAGTCACGGACAAGATCTGCCCTAACCTGATCGGCGTCGATATCGGATGCGGTATGTATGCCGTGCGTCTCAAGGAAACAGAGATCGATTTCGGTGAACTGGACCGCACGATACGAAAGTACATTCCCTCCGGGTTCGCCATCCATGACACGCCGGTCAAAGCGGCGAAGGAGACAAGGATCGGGGAGCTTTACTGCAAAGACGCATGCGATCTGGACAGGGCAAGGAGGTCAGTTGCCTCAGCTGGAGGGGGAAATCACTACCTTGAGTGTGACCGCGACAGCAAGGGGCGTTTGTGGCTGGTAATCCACTCCGGATCAAGGCATCTCGGGATGGAGGTAGCGACCTATTACCAGAAGCTTGCGATCAAAAACCTTCGCGAAACGCCCCGCGAACTGATCGACCGCACGATACGGACTCTCAAGGAAGAAGGACGTCAGTCAGAGATCCAGGAAGCGATCAGTCGGCTTCGTCCGCAGTACGGGAATGTTCCTGATGCGCTCTGCTGGTGCGACGGATACCTGCTTGACCACTATCTTCACGATATGAAGATCACGCAGGAATTCGCCGACATCAACCGCCGCGCTATGGCGGATATCATCCTTACCAAAATGGGCCTGCATGCCGAAGAGGCATTCACGACGATCCATAACTACATCAACACGGAGGAGATGATTCTTCGGAAGGGCGCGATCGCGGCACACGCAGGCGAGAGGGTCCTGATCCCCATGAATATGAGGGACGGGGCACTCATCTGCATCGGAAAAGGCAACCCGGACTGGAACTTTTCGGCACCGCACGGCGCCGGGCGTCTCATGAGCCGGTCGGCCGCCAAGCAGGCGATCTCGCTTGACGAGTTCAAGGAGTCGATGCAGGGGATCTGGACGACGTCCGTGGATGTTTCTACGATCGATGAATCCCCGATGGCGTACAAGCCGATGGCGAGCATCATCGAAAACATCCGCGATACGGTCGACATTGTCGATATCATCAAGCCTGTCTATAACTTCAAGGCCGGCGTATAAGGAGGCGCCCATGTTCACATTAATTACAATCATTATAAGCATAATCAGAGCCCTTATGGTTCTGATCATTGGTACGGTGTGTATCGTCCTCATTGGGAAGTTCAGTGGGCTGATAATCCCCGTCTTATGCATCGCCTTGTATATAGGTAGTATATATGCGTTTGAATGGCTGTTCTGTGCAGTCGCAGAATATTTCGGGCAGGATGTCAGCAGGTGCGTGGGCTATCATCCTCACGGCAAACGATTCAAAAAAGGAGATAAAAGATGTCTATAACAATCACCAATAACGGGACATGGAACATGCATGGCGATATCGTCGGAAACGATAACCCGAAGCTTAACGGGAAGCTGCGTATGGAATATATCATGGAAACGAAGGTCGTCAAGATGGATGAGCTTCCGGAAAGCCTGTGCTCCTATGTCACGCATATACGTGGGACAACGAAAACGATCCTCGAAGCATACGAAATAGACTTGGAGGAACACGAAATAGAGCAGGAAAAGTACGAAGATTTCAAAGAAACTGCCATTCATCTCGCCCGCGACTGGGTCAAGAAAAACCGGTCGTATGCGAAGCTGATCGAAGGGGATAGAGAAGACCACTTCCTGCTTGTCGTATTTTACGCAGTCGTGACATATCCGACAGGAGAGTATGTGCCGATTTATGCGGAAGAGGATATCCCCGATATTCTGTCTCGCAACATGCAGAACCAGATCCTGAAAAGACTTCACCGCAGACAGGAGCACACTTCCGGTGGTCTCAAATATGTTTTCCTGAAGGAAGCCGAGTACGAAGCGACAAAGGAAAACTATCAACACGCGGTGTGGATCAGTGATACGATCGTGTATAACCATACGCCGTACCGCATCGTGAAACGCTGGCACGACACATACTGGTAAAAAAGAACCGCATCCTAACCGGATGCGGTTTTCTGTTGCCCATTCTTTTCAAAATCAGACATATCACACATGAAACAACTTGAAAAACAGAGTTTAAAACACAATAAGGAGAACAAAAAAATGAAAACAGCTATTGCAGAAAAAATCACAGGAATTACGCTCCTGACCAACAAGCAGTACAACGACGCCAGGCCTTTTATCCCCGGGATCGCCGACTGCTGGTGGCTTCGACAGACCGGAAAGGGAGCGGATCCGAGCGGTATATACGTGTATCCTGACGGAACGTGCCGGGCAGAACTGGTAGCTTTCCGTATGGGTATCCGCCCCGCATTGCAGTTTGCTCCGGGAAGCGAATTACCGAAAGCGGGAAGCAGGTTCAGGTTTGACGAACACACCTGGACGGTCATTCCCGGCGACATGGCGATCTGCGAAGAAACGATCGGAATGGCCCCTTATCAGAAGAAATGGGCAGGTGACGATCCCCTCAATTACGAGGCGTCAGACGCAAAGAGATACCTTGATATGTATCTGTCGCGGGCGATGGCTCTTGATGCAAATAACGGGAAGCCTTTCGATATCGTCCTTTGCGAGCGCGAGATTGACTGCGGGCTGACAAAAACGGAACTTGATTTCCTGATGGAAGCCGTCGAGCATGACGCCGAAATGATCCCCTTCGAAATTCCCGATTATATCAGCACAGCGATGGGGTTCATCACACGCGATGCGGCGGAAAGGATAGGCTATGATTACGGTCAGACCTCAAGACTGGCATTCTACATCCAGATTATTCTGGATGACATGAATCTCGAGTCAGAGACGCAGACGTATCACTGGGATCCGAAGGAAGATCGTTGGTATTCCGATATCGACCAGATCCCGCAGGGCACGAAGACACTGGCCATCTGGCTTACCAGATGATGAATGAACAGTTACTCAAAAGGCAGTCAGACGACTGCCTTTTTGGCTGCTGTCTGTTTTGGTACTCGCAAAAGATTGCGGCGAATATCGCCGGAAGATCCCGCCCGGGCCTGCCATAAATCTCATTGTCCCAAAAATCTGACATATCAGGTACGAAACAAACTGAAAAACGGAGAAAAGAAAGGGAGAGACAAAAATATGGGAACAAACCAGGATTCAAAAATATTGGATTTAAGAAAGGAGAACAATATGCCATCTTTTTTAAAAGCCCTCACATTCCTGTACCAGCGTTTCAGCATCCCGAACCGGGATATCCTCTTCGATATCGCTACTGGTACGCTTACCGAGAACAAAGCCCGCAACGGACGTGATGTTCTCTGGTACTTGGACCATAGCGTTAACGCTGCGATATATATCGACATGCTTGAGGTGTTGTCTGAGGATGAGATCGAAAAAGAGCTTCTCTGACCCGACGGACATATATAAAAGGAGAACGGACACGAAACACATGATCAGTATTGGTTGGCATTTACGGAAAGAAGGCAGGTGGCGGAGTTGAAGAAGATTGAAAAAGCTATGCAGATTGTAATGGAAACACTCGAAGAGCGGATAGTTAAAAAGGATTGTCCGCACAATTACGGCATGACGGATAAAGCAACGAGTAGTGACTTTATGTGTGATGGCGATTGCAGGGATTGTTGGAATGAGGAGGTAAAAGATGACAAGACTTGAAAAGGTGTTATCCATCAGAACAGACTTATCGGAAATAGAGATAATATCTTGTTGCTGTCCGCATGATTTCGGAATTCAGGACGATGCAAAGCACTATAAGATTGGATGGGGATGCAGCGCACCTTCTGGTTGCGAAGGATGTTGGAACATGAAAGTAGAAGGGGAAAACGATAAATAATTTGTATCTCACTAACCGGGTTTGATACCTCCGTGGCAGAAAGGAGAAAGAAAATGAGACTAAATGGCGTTGGTAAGACCATAACCAAGGAGGAAGCGCTACGGCTGCATCGTGAAATGTGGACGGACATGCAGAAGACATTGGGTGACAAACCTGAGCCACGCTTTCGTGAAAAATTCAAAAAAGACTGGCTATATAATCACGGCTACGACAACGTTGTTAACAATTGTTTTCTTTGCGAATACTCTTTTGACGGCAGACTCACACAATGCGATGAATGTCCGATTGTTTGGGAGAATTTGTGTGCCTCATTAGACGCCCCAGAGTTTGGTTGTTGTTATGCGGATTACTCTGAATGCTATGGCGACACACAAATCTATTTATACGCTCCGATCAGCGAGATTTTGACTTTACCAGAGAGGAGCGAGTAGACATCTAAAATGAGCAAGAAAATGGACAACACAGCCGTAGTCAAAGCAATCGCAAAACTATATGAAAGACTTTTCGATGGATGCGTTGAAACTCTTATCGAGGATGTTAACACTGGCCGGCTCACCAAGGACACTGCGAGAAATGGCAGAGAAGTCCTCTGGTACATGGACGAAACTCGCAACGAGGCGGTTTACATTGACACCCTCGAATTTCTCACCGAGGAAGAGATTGAAAAGGAGTTGCACCATTGGGTAATGCAGAAAGGGAAACAGATATGAAATTTACGGACGGAAAGCGATACCTCGACATTCAGGCGGGCTTCCGGATAGGCGACGCCCTGGTATACGACTATACCGGCATACTTTTCGACGTTGATACGTTGAAAAAGGACAAGGATACCGGCGCATATGTTACAGACAATGTCGAAGACCTGCTCGACGAAGCCGAAGAATGGAAAGAACAGGATGAGGACGGAACACAGGGGCGCACGGTCGCATATACGATCACCCCGGTTGTTTCAAAGTAATGCAAAAAAAGGAGATCATAATGGAGATCAGCAAGACACGATACATTATCATGAGAAACCAGAGAACGGAAGTGCTTTGCGGCTGCAAAGGCCGCTACCTCTTCCATGCGGTCTCTGACATCGGAAACAGGAAAATCAAAACATACAAAACCCGGCCAAAGGGGACCCCGTATGTCGACGGCGTATGGGGACATCCAAAGGATTATGAGGTCGTGCAGGTGACGGAAACGATCCGGATCCCAGACTGATACAAAAAAAAGAATCTGCGCAAAATTGCGCAGATTTTTCTTTGACAAATATCTGTAATGGAAGATTTTTCAAAGGCGGGACGAAAGCCGCCCCTCCGAAAAAAAACTTTTATATATGAAAACAGCCGCCCCGGGAATCTGACATATCATATATGAGAAAGATACCGCAGCGCACATGCCACGTGCCAGCTGAACCGCATCCAAAGCTCGCCGGAAACAAAAGCGGCCGTGCAGGGCATCAAACATACTGACGCCACCGCGCATACCATTCCGGCCAGTTTTTCGGGTCTTCGGTTTCCCAATGACAACCGTCAAAAGCCTGTCGGTGCGTCACGGTATCCGTATCCCCCGCAAGAAAATAAATAAGGCCTTCAAACAGGTCGACCGCTGCCCCGTTCGTATCACGCCAGAAGAAATCTTCCCGTTCCTTAGCGATATACTGACGCGTGTCGTCATATACCTGAAACCTCATGCTTTGCGCACCCGCCTCGCGCTCCAGTTCATGGTTGTCAACCGAATCCGCAAGCAGGACGCTCACCATACTGCTGTAAGAACGCCGGCATTCTTCCTCAACCTCCAGAAACGTATGATAAACCTGGCGGGCCTGTTCGGAAACAGCTTGAATACTCTTTTCGGAGATTTTGTGCCGGAGCAGGAATACGACGGCAGGAGGCAGGATCCAGCAGACGAGTATATAGAACACCGAGAGCACACGGGCGCCGTCCGAATCCCACCGCGGGAAATCCATGGCTGCGCGGAAGAACCATGTGAGCCGGAAAAAATCAGGATACACTTCGAGGACGCGGACCAGGGCTTCCCCGAAGCCAACGTGCAGGATGTCCATTACGGAGACCGCATAAAGGAGATAGTGAAAGATATATAAAATAACGAGCGCGGCGAGGACGGAAGCACCAACCCCGAGCACACTTTTGAGCACCCCCGGCTTCCGGCGGCGCTTGTAGATCGATCTTAATTTCAGGAATTCCTCTTCAAACGTGAGGAATGCGTTCTCATAACGCAAGCATAACGATTCCAGGTCCTTTGTTGCATACATTGTGTTTCTTCTCCATTCTTACTCTGTTTGTTTTTCTCATAGATATTCTGCCTTTCTTTTCAAACATGCCGCGGCCGCATATCCAAAAGCCGCCGGCACTCAACTTGCCGCATAAGGGATGTTTTTGTACCACTACATCTTGTGTGCAAAACTCGTTCCTTACACAAGAGATATGTCAGAAAAAAAACGGCCTATCTTCTGTATATAAAAGGAAATACCGTTTTTGAGGCGTTTTTGCAAAAAACCGCAGCAAACGCCTGTATACGGACAGGCATCACCGCCTGATACGCATAGTATACCACACTTTAAATGAAGAAGCGTAGGGGATATTTTTCCTGCGGCTGAAACCGCGTAACTCTGCCGATTGCCGCAGTCCCGTCTTCCGGAAGACTGCCAGCCCGATGCGTTTGATTGGCGGGGGACTAAGGCAAGACATGCTGCCCGTATACCGTTGCAATTCTTTTCTGACATATCAGACACAAACCTGAAAACAAAGAGTCAACGTTCCAAAAAGGAGAACAAAAACATGAAAAAAACAATCAGCGTCCTGATGTCACTCGCAGAAGAAACCCTTGCCGCCCTTCCGGGGAGACGGCTCAATGTCAACGGGGAAGACTTCCTCTATTTAACGCTTGCCCGCGAGACTGTCGGGCGGATCAATCCTGACACGAAAGCATCGCTCCTTCGCGATATGAAGCGGTACGGATGGATCGAGAGATTCTTCGGGGAAGAATGCACAAAGGACGAAGGCTACCCCTTCCTCAACCTGGAAGACCCTGACGATGAGACCGACGAAGCGTACCTTGAGACACTCCTTGAGGGTCTTCTCGCCGAGGCATTGTACCTGACCCTCAGGAAAAGGGATCTGAAATGGCCGCGTCCCATCAATGTGGCGCGCCCGGGAGATCGTCCGCTTTATGCGATCCCGGGGGATTACGTCACGCTGACGGACGAGATGCTCGAAGTCCGCAAGGAGCGGATCCTTAAGGAGATGCACCGATATCTCGTCAAGATCTGGAAAGCACCAAGCCTTCGATGGGCGTACAAAAAACCTGTGTATACGGAAGATGGCCGCCTGCTTTCCGCATTCGCTCCCTGTTTCGGCGTTTCCATAGCCCTAAAGGAAGAAGCGTTTGATTGGGAAGCTGATTGCTGCGGCTGATGCGCAGCACAGGGAGACACAGATACAGCCGCCGGGTCCCACCCGGCGGTTTTTGCGTGCGGTAAAACATCTTTACGCACCGTACGGAAATTTTCTGACATATCATATAGTAACAAGAAAAAGCCCGCATATGGGCAGAAAGGAACGATGATGATATCTGCAGCAGAGTTTCAGAAAAAAGTAAAAGAAAATACGCCGCCCTCAGGCGGGCTCAGAAGAAGCATCTCCCGGCCGGTCATCCGGGAAGAAGGGGGACAGCGCTGCCTGTCCGCCTACATGATCATCTATACTAAAGAAGATCTTGAAAAGAAAGAGTTCACCCGCCCCATGTGGTACTGCACGGCATCCCTTGATGACGGCAGCGGGCTTATATGGCACGAATGCCGCCCGGGAGCCGATTTTTCAGAGACGCCGGCGAACGCGCGTTACCCTATCAGCGGGACCGCGAAGACAAAAGCGGACAAGAACAGCCCGCTTGCGATCCTTGACGAGGCAAGGACAGCCTTCCTGGCGGGCGATGACGATACCGGGGAACAGCTCTACCGGTCATACATGACCGCCGTGCTCGACAGCGTGCCGGAAGCGATCGGACGCTTCTACCGGGAACTCGGGATGCCGGCTTCCGAAGCCGGACACCGGGAGGAAGCTCCGCCCGCCGGCAGAACCGAAGACAGCCCGTCAATGAACGTAGTCAGGTCCGTCCTTATGACGGGCATCAAGGAAGAGAACGGAGCCGCGGAGGAAACAAAGCAAAAAGAAGCAGAGCCGGAAGAGTCGAAACCGGACCGCCTCCCGGATGCGGCGGCGGCACTGCTCCTTGGCATATGCCGGGCGATCCCGCCCTGCGGGACAGAAACGGTCTCGTGGAACCCTGAAGCCGGGCTTTCCGTGTTAACGAACGACCGCCTGGCCATCCTTCTCCGTATCGCAGACCGGATACGCTTTCTTGAGACCGACAAAAAAGGACGGATCAAGATCGCTTTTCCGGCTGTCTGCCGCGAAGGGGATCTTGACGGAAGGTTCGACACGTGGCAGGAGATGCAGTATCGCGTCCTTGCCGGGGACCCTCCGTACGGGCATCTCCTGATCACACCGCGGCGGAACCTCTTTACCCGGTGCGCTGCGGCAGAAAAGTGTGCCTTTGCCTTCTGCCCCTACATTGCGGCCGCATATGTCCGCTTTCTTGCGGGCGGGGATGAAAACCGTTTCCAGAAAGAGGTCGTCGACACCCTGACAAAGCGCCGGCTTCCATCATGGCCGAAAGAAGCCGGTCTCCCTGTGATAAACGACCGGCTGCTTGACAAGGCGGAAGAAATGGTACGGTCCGGCCTTGCCGGCACATCTGAGAAAACCGGCCTGATACGTATCACATACGTATCCAGCCGGCGTCGGCACGCTGATATGACACAATTCGACGGGGATACCGTCCTCATAGGCGAGCAGGTGTCAGTCAAAGATTTCCTGGCCGGGACGGATGACGAAGGCCGCTACATTGGCGCAGACGGGCGCAGGATCAGCCAGATGGCAAGCGCTGTGCTGGCTGCGTCTGCGGGAGCCGGATGCGGGAATACAAGCCGCCACGGCGGGCCACTCATCATGGAAAACGCAGGCGGGAACCAGTTCAGGATCCACACCTGAACCCGCGCCCCAAAAACCATCAAAAAAGGAGGAGAAAACATGTTGCGAAAGAAGATCGTTTCCATTGCGGCAGCCGCCTGTCTTACGGCTCTTGCGCTGCCGATCCCCGCATCTGCCACGACGGCGGACATGATACGGGAATATATGAACACGGAAAGTGTCAGCACCGTCGAAAACGGACAGACAGCGGAGACCCCCACGCCTGAACCGGACGCCGAGACTCCGCAGGGCGACGAAAGCGTGACCACCATCACCGAGGGCCCGCGCGAAGAACAGGCACTGACGGACGATGCGGTCAATGCGATATCCGACAGGATCGCGGACGTCCTTGACGGCGGACAAAAGGACGAAGAAACAATCCGGGCACTGCAGGAGGAGATCGCGGCGCTCCCGCTTGCAGGAAGGCTCAGGGTGAAACGCCTTGCAGAATTCCAGGCATTGACAGGTGAATCGACGCCGGCAAAAGACGAAAGCACAGCTTCGGGGAACCAGAACAAAGCAGACCGTGAAACGATGGTCACGGCCCATGAGTACACGCTTACCTTACAGGAAGGTGAAAGTGCGACCCTGGTCATCCGGTTTACGGAAGACGCCGACAAGGACGGGAGGAACGATATCCCGGATATTACGGTCACCGCCCCGGACGGGTCTGTATCCGAGATCCACGGCGTCATGCCGAAAGGCATGGAAGGCGATATCACAGAAACTGAAGCCTTCCTTCAGTTCGATATCAGCTCCGCCGCTCCCGGAAACTGGACATTCGCCGCATCAGGCGCAGTGCTCTTTAACCGGATGGATTACCAGGGCGCCGCGGCGGTCCTGGTAGAGGAAGAGGAGATCACGATCGAAGATCCGGAAGACCCGTCACCGGAACCCAAACAGAACGCACAGGGCAGCATGATCGTTCCTGTCCTGATCCTGGCCGCCTGCGTCGCGGCAGCCTTCCTCCTGCCCAAACTCCTTGTCCGCCCCGGCAGGAAAGAGGCGAAAAAGAAGGAAACTGAAGAGGCGAGAGCAACGCTTGCTGACGCCGCAAGGAGAAAACGTGCGGAGGAGGAGGAAGAGATCCGGAAGCTCCGCGCAGAGATGGAAGAGAGCCGGCGCGCGGCAGAAGAGATGGACCGCGAAAACGCACGGCGCATCAAGGAAGAGGAAGAGGCGCGCCTCGCCTCTGCAAGCCCCGATGATGCGTTCCTGATGACCAGGCAGGACGTCGATAACGACGGAGCTCTTGAGCTTGAGGAATACGAGGAATTCGGGACCGGTTTCCTGTCTATGGAAAACGGCGGCAATACGGTCAGGAAACACGGCCGTTTCGATTGAAACCATTCAAAAAACATCCTGACATATCGCATATAAGAGGGGGTGCCCGGCCCGGCTGCAGGCGGCAGCGGGCGGCACAGCCCCGGAAAGGAGCCGACTATGCCGGATAATGTAAACGAAAACGCCTACAAGGGGGCGGAAAAAGACCGTGTGTCATCCTACGCGGACCTTGAAGAACCGACCGAAGAAGAGATCCTGGAGAGACTGAGAGAGCACATGAAGGATCTGAATGCCCGTGTACGCTTCCAGGTGGGAGACGACACGATCTCGATCTACCCGGAAGAAGCCAGAGACTACTCGGCGGAGGATATCCTGCGCCAGGTCGAGGAGGAGATGGGGGAGATCGATGAGGTCAGCGTCGACATGGAAGACGGGACGACCATCAACATCATCAACGAGCTGCGGAAGAAAAAAGAGGCGGAGCAGGAAAAACAGGGCGGCCCCGCAGCCCAGGAAGCGGACGGAAAGACCGGGACGGCCGGACCGGACACAGGCACAGGAAAGACAGGGAAGGCGACCGAATTTGACGACGGTATGCGCGGCCTTGAGGTCTATATCAACGGTAAGCGCGTCGACAGGAACGACCTCCTGACGTATATTTATGCCCACAAGCAGGAATTCATGTACGCATTCGCTGCCGAATATGAGAAAGTCCGGGCAAATAAACAGATGAAAAAAGGCACTTATACCAAAGGCTTCGTTGATGAAATGGGCCAGAGGACCGGCGAGCGTCTTAATAAAATGGCAGAAGCCGCGATGCGAAACGGATCGACTCCCGAAGCCGGCCCGGAAGCGGGAAGCGGTGCCGCAGAGCCTGCAGGGGCAGACAGCCGGGAAGAAGGCGGCCAGGAAAAGACGCAGGCGGAAGACGGAAAGGAAAAGTCCCAGCCCGAAGACGGAAAGACCGCCGGTGCCACGTCGGAGCAGGCGCCGCAGGGGACAAGCCAGCCGGCCAAAGGACCGGACATCCCTGACAATATCGACCGGGATCTATTAGGACGCGCGGCCGCTATGGCCGCCCGCGACGGAAAGATTTCCAGGCGCAGCCTTACCGTAAAACTCGGGCTTGACAGCGCCGCGGCCGCTGCGGTCATCGCCTGCCTGGCAGAACAGGGGGCTGTCCGCCAGAGCCCGCAGAACGGGGTGTATACACCGCTGCTCACAGAGGCCGAGGCAAAAGAGCGTTTCCCGTACAAGGAAGAACCCGTCGCAAGACCCGAACGACCGAAGGCAACGCAGCAGCAGAAAGAGATCTTCCGGCACGAGTTCGACGGTATCATCGCAAAACGCCTGACCAACGGCCAGATCGATGTCATGATGTCTAAGTATAAAGGCATGCGCGTCACATGCGACCCGGCCAAAAACGACGGCAGGATCACCTATGAGAAGCTGGAAGCCAAACGCGGAGCAGGCGGAAGACCGGAGAAAGACGAAGCGGGGAATATCGTACTGAAGTCCCGCTGGATGACATTCGATGAAGCATGCATCTTCTACGATGAGAACCACGAAAAGCTGACCGCAGCCCTGGCCGAGTCTCTCCACATGACGAAGGACGAGGTGGTCAGTGAGCGGGGGAGCGTAGTCGATGAGCACTATGTGACGCCCGCAGATGCTGTCCCGTCCGTACCGGAACCGGAAACGATCTCCGACGCTGACTTTGCGGAACAGATGGCCTTCCTCCACGATATGCATGACAAGGAAGACGAGTACAGCAAGGCAGAAGACCAGATGTATGAGGAATCCGCCGCGCAGGCTGTCCTCGGTAAAAAAAGACGGGCTGCCCGCAGCATCGATGAATCACGCAAAGACGGACGCGGCAGCGCAGACGGAAGCAGCCGTATCGATACATCAAGAAGGCAGAGCAAGAGTGAACAGGCAAAGGCCTTCGAAGCGATGATCGACAACGAACTCGGTTTTTGAAGACCGTATCAGAAAAACCGGACGGCCGGGTAAGGCCGGACCGTCCGGGGTATAAAATATATTCGAAAGGAGAAAAGACCATGCCGGATATCAAATCGTTTTGGAAACATCCGTCAAAAGAGACGGACAGCACCGCCCGGGAAACAGAAAGAGCCGAGGCGGAACGCAAAAGAACGCTCGACTTCAAGCGACACGCCAGAAGGGCGGCGCAGAAAAATGAGGAAGTAAAATATGAGGAGATCCGCAAAGAAGCCCGCGAGATCCTTGAAAAAACCGAAGAGGCGGTCAGGGAGACCGGTCTTCCCTTTATGTACAAGTTCCCGGCGGACGGAGCGGACGGAAAAGAGATGCGGATCAGTGTCGGCCAGGTGAAAAACGGAGACCCCGTCTTCCGCGTCAATGGAACAAGGACATCCATGGAAGAAGCCGTTGATGTCCTCGCCGCATACGGCAAGGGAGCGGGCGGGTTTGACAAGCTCGAAAACGAGATGAAAGACCCGAACAAACTGAGCGGCGTCCTTGAGGAGATGAGTGAGATGGTTAAGAACCTCAAGGAACCGGTCACGTTCAAGGTCGGGAATGACACGATCACCATGGATCCGAGTGAAGACACTGTTGACAGATCCATCAAGGAGAAGTTTTTCAAAATGGTCAAAGAGACAAAGGAAAGTGCGATCAAAAAAGGAAAGGGCTTCCTGCTTGACTACCCGTATCAGAAATACAAAGAGATCAAAAATAAAGCGGAACAGATGGCCGCACAGACGAAATAAGGAGGTCGCCATGGCAGTAGCAGCAATCGCCAAAACAACCGTGTCTGTGGTCACAAAAGCGGCAAGATCCGCCGGGAAAGCCATGCGGGCTGCAGAAAAAGCGAGCCGGGCAGCCGGCAAGGCTGCGCATGCATCCGCCAGGGCAGCAGAGACCGCACGGAATGAACGGATCCGGAACGTCAGCCGGAAGATCAGCGAGGCAACACGAAACGTACAGAAAGCAGGACGGGCTGCGGGGACTGTACACGGGATCGCAGACAGAAAGATCGAGGAACTGACGAGGAACGACACAAGATGATCATACGAGCCCCGGGGCGAACGCTCCGGGGATTTTTCATACATCGGCCCAAAAAACGCCAAAACAGCAAAAGCGTTTTCTATATGAAACAATCGATATTTTTTATCTGACATATCATACATGTAACAAAGCCCGGAAAGCCGGAAAAGCCGCAGACAGCGCGACCGAACGAACGCAGGCCGCATGTATACGGAAACGGGCATCGGTCAGGGAAATGATGCCGTAAGTCCGCATACCGCCAAAAGCAGATGCTGCCGCCGATAAGGCGAAGCAGGTCCGGGAGCAAAAACATCCATACCCAAAAAGGAGGAAAACAGTATGGGAAAAGAGAAAAACAATAAGGCAAGCGTGACGGGCAAAAAGATGCTTGCGCTTATCCTGTCTGCGCTGATGCTCGGAACGACTGCATCCCCGGCTTTCGCTGCCGCGCAGGATGACGCAGTGGCCGAGGCGGGATACGTAAGTGTCGAAGAAAAGGAAACGGCCGCAGAAGAAGCCGTGATCAGCGAGGAGACTGCCGTTTCAGACGAGACTGCCGTTGCGGACGAGACTGCCGTTTCAGACGAGGCTCCCGCTGAGACAGTCGCCGCGGAAAACGCAGGCGAAGAAGAAACACCGGCCCCGCCGGCAGAGGAGACCGAATCCATGCCGCTGGAGGCAGACATCGTCATGGCGGACAGCAATGAAGAGATCCTTGAGGAAGGCCAGGCCCTCGCACTTTCGGACAGCGCACAGAGCGCCACGATCCGCACCTGCGAAAACGGGGTCCCGGTCCTCGACATTACCCTGAACGGGACCAGCCTCGACGCAATCAAGAAAGGCGGCAAGAGTACCAAGTATAACGGCAATTCGGTGACCTACACGCCGCTGAACGGAAAAGCAACATGGCTTTCCGACGTCACACTGAAGGGACGCGGCAACTCCACCTGGGGCGCGGCAAAAAAGCCCTACCAGATCAAGTTTGCGAAGAAACAGGACCTCTTCGGACAGGGGAAAGCCAAGACCTGGATCCTTCTGGCGAACTACTTTGATTATTCCCACATGCGCAACGATGCGACCTTCAACCTCGCTTCTAAGAACGGTGTACCTGGCGCACTTCCGGTCGGCATGTTTGTGGAGGTATACTTTGACGGCGTCTATGAGGGACTTTATTACCTGACGAGAAAGGTAGAGGCCGGTACTGTCCCGCTGAAGGACGACAACGGCATGATCGCCGAAGTGGAAGAGATCCATGCCCCTGACGATCTTTATAAAGATTCCAAGGCGGGGACCAGAATCATGATCAAGGAGACCGTTATTGATTCGGACGTTGAAGCGGAGCAGCAGGCGGTGCTTGACCGCTTCATGAACGCCTACAATGCATTCGAGCAGGCAGTTATCAAAAAGGATTACAGAACCGCAGCGAAGTACGCAGACATGGAATCCTTTGCCAAATATTTCCTGATCTCCGATTTTACCGGAGGCCAGGACATGTTCGGAAGTTCCTGCTATATGTACAAGGACGGAGACAATGACCTCATCCACGCAGGCCCCATGTGGGACTTCGACCTCGGCTACGCATGCTTCACAGTCCCGGTCGCAAAAGAAGGTACGAACCCGTTCCGCACCTGGGCATATCTGGATACCAGGGAAACCCCGGGATCCAAGGAAGGCAAAAAATGGTGCGACCTTTATGAATGGCTGATGAACATGCCGGAATTCAGGGAGCTGGTACGGAAGACTTATTGGAATACCGTCAGAGAGACCTTCATGGGCATCGACGAATACACAGAAAACAAAGCGTCCGCCATCGATGCTGCGATCAGGCGCGACATAAAAAAGTGGCATCCGGCAGCATCGGTATCTGCTGAACGGAAGAAAGTCCTCGATTATATGAGATCCCGCGCGGCGTATTTCGATATCCTGTATGGGGAGCGGATCACTGAGAACGGATACTACACCATGAACGGTGCCTATAAGAACGAGGCTGTCAAGGCGGAGCGTACCAACGACGGATTCTTTGTCATCAGGAACGCAAAAGGACAGGTCCTCGATGTCTGCGGTGGCGGCAAAGGCAACGGCACGACAGCCAGATGGTACGACACGTATAACGGCACAGATGCCCAGAAATGGCTCATCTTAACGAACGGCGCTGTTGTCGCCAAGGAGACAGGACTTCTGCTGACGCAGGCCTCTAACGGTGCATATACGATCAGATACGCATCGATCAAGGACGGCGTCCAGTCGACTGCCCAGACTTTCCGTTTTGAAAAGACACGCAGCCAGATCACCGATTCCGAAAACAAGATCCCCGAGATCGTCACAAAGGAACAGAGCACATCCGCTCCTGTCCCGAAAGCATACGGTGCTTCCTTAAAGGAAGGCGTGGATTACACGGTGGAATCCCGCATAGAGGGAGATAAGGTTACGTATGCTTATACGGGCATCGGCGATTTTACGGGAACGGGAAGCGCCTCGACTGTGATCGCAAGAGACCCGGGACTCGACAGCGGTTTCTATTACAAGGTCACATCCGTATTAAATTCCGGAAAAGCAATGACCGTCAGGGACGGCAGCCTTGTAAACAGCGGAAACGTCCAGCTCGAAACATTTAGCGGTGTCCTTGAGGATTACTGGAAGTTCGACAAACAGGACGACGGCACATATGTCATCACGAATGCGCGCTCCGGCCTGGCACTCGACATCGCTGGCGGCAGAATGGCCAACAGCGCAAATGTCCAGCAGTATAAGGCGAACGGCACAAAAGCACAGCGCTTTATCGTAGACAGACACTCTGACGGAACATGCACGTTCTACAATGCGAACAGCTTAAAAGCTGTCGATGTTTCCGGCGGATGCATAACAGACGGAACGAACGTCCAGCAGTATACGTATAACGGAACACGTGCGCAGAGATGGTATATCGGCGCAAAGGGCAAGGTTGCAGACATGTCCGGACAGTACGTCCTGGTCAGCCAGACCGGCAGGAAAGACAAGGCTGTCTCTGTCAAGAGCACGTCCTATGCAGACGGCGCAAACGTCCTGATGTGGGACGCCGCAACATCCCAGTCCAGAAAGTGGACGCTGACAGAAAACGGCGATGCCGCCGGCTCTTACACTATCAAGAGCGCTTACTCCGGCAAGGCCCTTGACATCAGCGGCGGAAGCAAACGCGCCGGAGCGAATGTCCAGCAGTATGCTTCGAACGGCACGAACGCCCAGAAATGGGTCATCGTGGAAAGCATGGACGGCGGGACATACACGATCTACAGCATCTGCTCCGGTCTTGCTCTCGACATCCAGGGCGGATCCACCGCAAACCGTGCGAATGTCCAGGTCTACTGGCCTAACGGCACAGCGGCACAGATGTGGGGCCTCAAGGCCGCGTGAGAAAACGGGTGAACAAAGAGAAGGCAGCCGTCAGGCTGCCTTCTTTATAACAAGTCAGTGCAACACAAAACCCAGCATCCGAAGATGCTGGGTATTTTTTTTTGAAGTCTGCTTACACTTCTGTTTCCGCGAGTTCTTTCAGATCCAGGGACAGCTCATGAAGAAGATCGGCGTAAGACGCACCGTCAGACACCGGACCGTCGGTTGTTTCTTTCTCGACGCACTTCGCCAGAAGAGCCGCTTTTTCGCGTTCGACAAGCTGCATCAAAAGAGCGATCTTCTCATCGGATAAAAAGCAAGGCCTTCCGGAATCTTCTTCCCACTTTCCGTTGCGGAAGAAAAACCGCCACACCGAATTATTGTCGTCGATACAGTTAACATAGCCGGATGAAACATATCCCGTAATCTCAGACAGGCAGTCCCGGGCGGCATCATCGTCCGTATCATAACTGCTTACCACAGAAAGCCGGACAGGCTGACCGGAGTCGCGCCAGTCGCAACCGCAATCACAATCAATATCTGTGTCTTCGAATACTTCCGCCAAACGATCAAGGATATCGGCTACCGGAGAGCCGGCTTTGACTGTTACGATCCCCTCGCAAGCAATGTGTTCCATATATTATTCTCCTTTGTACCAGATCACTGCATCCTGTCGATTCGTATAATTCGTCGCTTCCTGCCGGTCCATGAAGAAGTGAATACCCTCAGTGCATTCTCTAAAACGATTCGGGTCAAAGTCAGAAACCCTGACCTTTTTTCCGACCTGATAAACGAAATTCGAATCGTAGTCTGACCTTACCTTGAAGCCTTCTTTCTGGTCGTCGTGGCGAACGCCGTCCGCATCCTCGATGGCAACAACGAATGCTTCGCTGCACCGGCATTTGCGACCGGTCCCGCTGGAACGTTTCGCTTTCACCGGAATACGAAGTTCTATGATACAACTGTCAGCCTTCTTCCACCCTGTAAACGCACCCTTATCCGGACAGACCATCGGGATAAAGGGAACATTTTTGGCGTCACTTAAATCAGCGTTACGCAGATTTACTTCCCGCAAATCGGCGCGATGCAAGTCAGCGTTGATTAAGTGTGCGTATCTCAGGTTGGCATTGCACAAACCGGCATGACACAGCTTGACACGATTCATGATAGTACCAGACAGGTCAGCACCAGACAAGTCAGCGTAAGACAGGTTGGATCCGCTTATACGGGAACCACATAATTTTGCGTTGCTCAGGACGCAACAGCGCAGGTCAGCATCACACATATAGACGCCACTCAGGTCAGCATAACATAAGGTGGCACGTCGCAGATCGGCGTCTCGCAGATCGGCATTACGCAAATTGGCACCGCTCAAATTGGCAAAAGCCAACTTGGCGCCGCTTAAATCGGCACAAATAAGATTGACACCGTGCAGGTCTTTGCCGCGCAAATCCACATTATGCAAATTGGCGCGCATACTTTCCCAGCCTTCGCAGTCTTGATTAAGCCAATGCATATGATCTGTGACAATTTGTCTCAATTTTTCGGTTTCCATAAGTTCTCCTTTGTTTTGTTCAACATCTTGCCGCAGATCAAGGATATCGGCTACCGGAGAGCCGGCTTTGACTGTTACGATCCCCTCGCAAGCAATGTGTTCCATATATTATTCTCCTTTGTATTGATAAATTTATCACCAAACATAATTCACCGCTTCCTGGCGGTTGACAAAGAAGTGAATACCCTCAGTACACTCCTTAAAACGATCAGGATCGAAATGATCGACTCTGACCGTCTTACCGACGCGGTAAATGAAAGTCCTGTCGCGGGAAGAGTGGACGGAAAAGCCCTCTTCCGGATCATCATGACGGATGCCTTTCTTATCCTCGATGGAAACGACCAGGGCCTCACTGCACCGGCATTTGCGGCCGGTCCCGCTTGAACGTTTCGCTTCTGCAGGAATGAGGAGTTCCACGATACAGCCTTGAGCCTTCTTCCACCCGGTAAACGCGCCATGATCCGGACAAACCATCGGAATGAACGGGACATTTTTGGCATCGCTCAGAGAAGCCCCGCTAAGACTGGTTTCACTCAGATCGACGGAATCCAGATCAGCACCAGTCAGATCGGCATAACACAAGTTGGCACGTCTCAAACAAGCATGTCCGAGACAAGCCTTGTGAAGATCGGCCTCGGACAGATTCGCCCCGTACAAGTTAGCATCACTAAGACGGGCATGTCTCAGGTTGGCACCTTTTAAGATGGCGTTCCGCAGGTGAGCATCCTGCAATGTGGCAGAGAACAGGACAGCCTCCTCCAGGTTGGCATGCGTCAAGATGGCTCCAGACAGGTTGGCTCCATACAGATTAGCCTGCCCGAGGTCAGTGTTATCCAGGATAGCACCGCTCAGATTGACGTTCCTCAAAATGGCACCTCTCAGATCAACACGCCACAAACAGGCGCCGCTCAGGTTAGTCCCGTTTAGATCGATGCGCATGGCCTGCCAGCCATCGCAGTCATGATTGATCCAATGCATATGACGTGCGACAATTTGTTTCAATTCCTCAGCTTCCATTTTTCCCCCTTTGTTTTGTTCAGCATCTCGCTGCAAGCGTATACAGCTCCGCGTCAAGGATGACCTCGTTGGTATCCATGTCCTCCAGACAAACATCCGCCGGTTCGTCCGGGTCACCATATGTAACAATCTCAACCCGGTGTCCCCGGTGAGCAAGCAGAGCGTCCCAAAGCATACGATTGTTCTGCTCAGGCGGAAGTTCGCCAAGTGCCCTGTCAACGGCTTTACGGACATCCGGATCATCAAATACGACGCCGTGAAGCCAGTCGGAAAGATCATCCCATCCCGCAAAACGGACAACGTGCGCCTCGCCGAAGAAACGCAGGTAATCATCACGGCTCTCCAAAATATCGTACGTGTAACCGACCGCCCTCATAGCAGTGATCATCCTCGTATGCTTCTCATCTTCGTGATCCTGCAGGGCAGCTTCTTTCTTGCTGATCCCGTCTTTGGTGAGGCATCCGTCATCGATAAACATAGCAATCTCACCAAACGTAAGCTCGGGAAGAAGCTCCTCAAGGAATCCGACAAACTGGTCTTTGCTGACCTGCTCCCACTGATGTGCGTAGGCGATCAGGTTGCTGACCAGGGATTTAAGGTATCCGCTGTCGGGCCCCGCAAAACCCGCATAATGCCTCTCCAGGTACTCCATGAAAGCCGACTCATTGAAGCCCTTGACGATACCCTTGTTTGTTGTTGTTTTTGCATCTTTCATTGTTTTGTTCCTCCTCAAACTTAAAAATTTTTGACAGGGTAAATAGAGTAAAGCGCCATGATTATTGCGTCTCTATCAATCAAATCTCTCGCTCTTCAACTCCTTCCGGCGATATCCGGCCCAGCCGTATTCCGGCCCACACTCTTCGCCGCAACAAGTATCGCAATTGTCGCACCTTCCGCAGTCCGGTTCTTCGTCATCTGCGTCCCAATAATAAGCACAATCAGTCTCGTACATTCTTTTTGTCCTCCTTTTATCTCCTTACATATCAGTTTAAAATCCCCAGAAAATCGACCCCTGTTCACAGTGTGAGATTCCGTTGAGGAGTTTATACAGACTAATCAAAACACCATTAACACCCCGTTCTTGGAGACCCAGGCCTTTCTGCGCAGAGTATATCGCCAGACGCAGTTTCCTTCGGCAAAATAAGTGGTCGAGCTCCCGTTCAGCGCCCATTTTCGGTTCTGTTCCAAAACGTTCCCCAGACGGAGCCAATCATATTCTCCGAAAGCCGCTACAAAAACAACGGGACGCTCCGAATCGGATAAGCGCACATCTGTGAAAGTCCCTTTCAGGATCTCGATGATCTGATCGACCGGTGCGTTTTTCCGGAGCGCAATCTCGCCCACGCCTCTTATTTGGTCGTCCATGCACACGTCTCCATATTCCGCCGCATCAGGGCTTCCTGTTTCAGCTTCCGCCCGTTCTCGGACAGGTGCCCGTCGTTGATGAACATGGCGACCTCTCCGAACGTGACATCCGGGATGATCTCGCTCAAAAACTCCGGGATCTTGTCTGTGCAGTCCTCGACATCAATCTCCCGCAGGGCGTAATCGATCAGGTTGTCGACCATGCCGCGCGGACAATTGCCGTAAGCCCCCGCGAAACACCGGAACTCATCTTCCAGGTAGGCGAGGAAGGCGTCCCTGTTAAAACCGAACACAATAGGTAATTTTTTCATTTTTGTTCCTCCTTTAAAACAGCTCTTATTTTTCATTTAGCACATGGGATATGTCAGATTTGTTTCGGAATGGATGAGAAGTACAAAACGCCGTCTCGTTTTTGTAATAGACATATGCAGTCCTGATAGACCTGAAAACGACAGTAAAAAGCGCCCCCGGAATTCCAACATCAAAGACGGCTTAATTCAGAACTGCTTAACATTATATCTAAATTTGACATAGACAAATATGAACAGGCAATCAGGTTGTTGAAAGCCTTGTAAAAAGAAATCCGAGACAGCTTCATGCCGCCTCGGACTTTTTCATCTTGTTCTTCTTGGCTTCCAGTTTCGCGGTCTCGGCTGCAACCTTCGCCAAATATGCTTTTGTATTCTCTATTCCGACTGTCTGTAAGCATCCACCAGATAAATACCGGCAGAACTTCGCTTTACGGACTTTGTTATCGTCCACGCCAACCTTCCATTCGCGTTCGGTCCATTTAGACCCTTTCTTTGAACGAAGCACTTCAGAGTATTCAACCGATACTGCCGGGAAAACGAATGTCTTCGTGTCGCCCTTAATCTTGTTGACCTTGCGGTATTCCACCAAATCGCCCGGTCTTAATGAAGCAACCAAACCTTCCTTGCGATATGTGTATGTCCTTTTCGCCGGTTTGATGACCAGTTTGTGCATCAGCTGATTACATTCCTTTTCGGTATGCGTCTTTGCATACTGTGTCATAAATTCTTCCAGAGAATCCTCTTTCTGGTCAGTCGCCTTGTGGCGATTGTATGCCACAACCTTGCCGTCCAGTTCGTATACTCGCTGATTGCGGGCAGAAACGATGTTCTTCGACTTCTTCTTGAAGCGACGCTTCATATAAATCACATCTGAAAGCACCGCTTTGGATTCATCAATATCCCTTCCCGCAAGTGAGATAGCATAAGCGTCCACACAATGGTCTTTCTGAAGGCCGTACTTCTTGCGGGTTTCGGCTGTCTGTTTACCATCCGTAACGGTGAACGTAATGCCGTTGGCCTTGCAATAAGCGGAGACTTCTTCAATCAGCATCGGGATAACAGAATTCAGAAGCCCGACCTGATACTTTTGGCGAGCACCCTCTTTCAGTTCCCTTAGCAATGCCTCGGTTTCTGCGTCCTGATGGACACCGTAAGGACCGTAATGGCATTCATGGCAAAGACCTGCGATATTGCTTACATGGTCATATTTGCCATCCTTCTGTGGATTGATATGATGATAATACTCTATGTGGTTCTTTCCGCAAATCAGGCATTTCCCGTGCTGTTCGTCGTTAATATAGTCTTTATAAGACTTATATCCGTACAATGGACCTTTGCCGTACTCCCAACGCTTAATATCCTCGTTCTCCAGTTTCTGGAAATCGAATGAGACACGCTCAAGACAGATATGCGTAACTGGAAGTATCTTTGCTGTCTGCTTAATCTCCGACATTGTAACCTGTACGAGTTGCCTTGCGGACGGTGTTACCCATCCTTCCGGGCGCTTCCGGTTGTTGAACTTGCCTTCCTTGCCATGAATGACTTTATGAGTTACAGAGTTTTCAGCACCCGGATACGAAACCTTTTTGGATTTACACTTATGTTTCGTTCTGACGGTATCATCATCACCGTTCTGAATTTCAGTACCGTCACGCTTCGCCTTACGCTGTTTGCTCTGACGATCATGCCTGCGACGTTCTTTTCGGAACCCGGCTCTGTCCTGCATCTTCTTCTTGATGGACTTGTTGTTTGTCCTGACATCCGCCAGAAAAACATTTTCTCCGTTTTCAAGAGAAGCGGCGCCCCCGATGTTCTCACGGCCCGTGTCAATACCTTCATGAACGGGCTGTGTATAGTCTGGAACATCGTACTTCAGACGAATGGTGAAGGGATTATTACTGATAGGGACAGCCTTACCTTCTTTCAGGAGTTTCCGCACATGCCCGAACCGGGTGGTAGGCATGAGCGGTTTTCCCTTCTTATCTACGATATAAACGTACTTCATAGTTGCAAATTTCCTTTCGAAAATAATTCATCCCACGAAAGAATGTAACTGTAAAACAGTACGCGCAGTTCCTGTGGAATCAGGCTTGCACTTAACTCTTTACTGGCATCCGAAATATCACTACAACCTGAGGCAGAGCAGACGGCTATGCCGGACTATCTGGTGCAGTTGCAGTATCTTCCTGAAGAGTATTTGGAGAAGTTCCATTATCCAAATGTTACAGGAAAAAAATCGTGTCAATGGTTCGAAAATTAAGGTCTCTCAGGAGCCGGAGCCCCTGAGAGACCTTAACTTAATGCCATTGCCCGGAATTCCGGGGACGCAGAGACCAAATCGATCAGTTTGCTTTCTTCGTCATGACGCCGCAGACGACCGCGCCGGCAAGGCACGCGAGCGCCGCGATAAGAAGGACGTTCACGCCCTCACCCGTAGCGCTGCTTGCGGGGAGCACGAATGCAACGGGGGAGAGGGAAGTAAATGTAGCCGTCACATATCCAGCTCCAACCTCATCCGGGGTAATGACCTCCCAGTTCCCGGCAACAGAACCGTCTTTCCCGTCCGGCAGATGCAGGACCTTGACCTTCATGCCCGGGATCATGTCAGACAGGAAGACCTTGACGGCCGCATCTTTCTTGAAGACAGACGCTTCGGTAAGCTCAAGGTCAAAAGCGTGGATGACTGTATAGCCCTTCTTTTTGGCCGCGGCATCCGCCTGCGCCTTCAGACTGTCCGAAAGATCCGTGACAACGACCGGAAGCTCGCACTCCTTCCCATCAAGACGGACGTTCAGGGCCTTGATGTCAGCCTTGGATGCGGCGTTCTCCTTGGACGGGGATGTTGCTGCGAATACACCCGTCGTCATGGAAGCAACGACCAGCATGGCAGCGGTAAGGCCTGTAATAAGTTTCTTAAGTTTCATTACAATATTTCCTCCCTTATTTTTTTTCGATGTATATGATATGTCAGAAAAATAATTGCATATCTTTCGTATATACGGAAACACACATACTTGACTACATGTAACACTGCATCGAAAGTTGAACACTTCCTTTTCTTCCTTTTATTTTTAACAGCAATCGTGTTGGCGAATGAGTGCGAATATACTGTGATGACTCCCCGAGCGATCCTTGCGGATCGGTCCGGGGCGTCTTTTGCGAGACTGGAAAAACGCCTCGCAGGGCAAACACATGCCCTCTACTCCCTGTTACGGGAGTTACTTGTCAGCCCGTCAGGCGGACTGTCCCGCGGGAAGTGCCCTCTGTTTCGACACGCCAAACGCAGCCATGAGTTCCGTCTTCTTCCGTGCGCGCGCCCTATGGGCGCAGCGGCTGACAGGGCTCGGCTTACGGGCATTGGATGGGCGGCTGTCTGTCCCGGCAGGTTTCTTTTTGTAAAGGTCCCGGTACCCGACCGTATCCGTTGACTCCCACATATAGGAGAGGTCCTGCACATCCTTAAAAGCATCTGGGTACTCCTTGCGGATCAGGTTCGCAGCCCCGTTGATGTCGGCATTCATGAGGATACCGTCCCTGCTCCTGTAGAGGCCGCGATGTACGCGCCTGCCAGAGAAGGTGTATGTCCCGGAAGCGCCTCCTTCTTTGTATGTCGGGATATCATCCATGTCGGGGAAGCTTGCCTTTGAGGTATAGCTCTCTTCCCTGGCGATGACAGGCAGCCCATAGCCCGCGGCCACGCAGGTGAGGATCCGGATGAAGCGGTAGAAGGGCACGGACACGAAGTCCTGCGTCGCCTGCCCAAGACGGATGCCGTCCTTCTGGCCCTCGTTATGGCCGATCACGATGACATCCGCCTTATGGGCGGATGCCCACCGGCAGATATAGTGGGCGCACTTGTAAAAGTAGTCGCGGATAAAGTCGTCCCTCTTCCTTGTGATGGCGTGCAGGGCATGGCTCTCCTTCACGGAATGGCGGCTGTCCTTCCCACGGGTGAGTTCGGAGACAAGGCGCGCCCTCCGTTTGTTGAACCACTGGTTTGCAGCCTTAAGGGCGCCGCCCCTGACCAGGAAGGGTTTCTCCCCGAAGTTGTCAGCAACCGCCAGGAAGTTGGCAAGGCCGGGATCGATGCCGACGACCCTTTTTGGGTCCTTCGGCACAGGGACCTCTTTGGCCGTATCGTCATAGGTGACCATGATGCGGTAGGTGCCGGCCCATGGCATGACCTCGGTCTTCACATACCGGCCCTTCATGGCGCCGGCCTTAATGGTGACGCCCGTGCCGATGAAAGAAAGGACATCCTTCGGGCCCAGCCTCGCCGTCTGTGAGGAGAACCACGCGGTCGCCTCCGCCTCCCGGATGTACTTCGGGATGCGCGGCCGGCCACGGTATTTCCAGGGCGCGGCCTTCCAGTCCTTCAGTGCCCTGAAGTAGGACTTCCAGGCGGAGCAGGTCTTCCTGATGGCGTTCTGGTTCACCTGGGCCGGGAGGGCGTAGTAGTCATGGTTCTCCGTCTCCCTGAAGACGGCATCCAGGACCTCGTAGGACAGGAACCACTCCTCATCCGTCGGATAAGAGAAATGCTGTGCCTTTCTGACAGCCTCTGCCACAGCGACCCCACGGGCAAGGCCTGACAGGCTGTGCAGGATCTCCAAGCGTTTCTTTGCGAAGCGCCGGTCCTTCGCCTCGTTGGCCTTCCTGATCCCGGTAAAGACAAAATGAAGCACTTCCGTTTCGTTGTGCGTCCGCTCTTCCGGGGACTTCCTGATACCCGACATGGTGTTCCGTATGTAGAAGTTTGCCGTATTGCGGAGGTTCTTCACGTTCCGACAGGTCGCGGAGAAATACAGTGCGGCTGCACTGTTTCTGCGCGGCAGGTTGATGATCCTTGTCTTCATGTAAAGCCTCCTTTCTACGGCGTATTCTGATACGGGACCGCAGAGGTCCCACACTACTGATATGTCAGATTTTTTCATCCGCATCCGGGGTGGGCATACTGTCCGCATATCTTAGCGGCCTGCGCCGCAGCGCTTACATCCCACGGGCGACTGACGTCGGCCGGGGTTTTACGCGCACCTCCTGTAACAGAAGCAAAATATGTTGTTTCCGTTTGAATATCCATCCGTTATTCCTCCCTGAACATCTCTTGCCATATCCGCTGCTCAACTTGTTTGCAGAGCGGCTGGTCGACCAGCCTTTCCGGCAGTCTCCACAACTGCTCCTGGCCAACCAGTTTTACCAGCCGTCCAAAAAGATCTTTCTTTGTTGTCTTACTTAACCCGATCTCCATTGTCCAGCTTCCGGGTCCGTCAGAGCCTTCGTCTTCAAACCACAGTTTGATAACACTGTCCTTGTCGCAGTCGACGAAGAAGTTATACCATCTTGTGTCGTCGATATTGTCGCCGGTGAAGTACGGAGTGTGTCCTTCCTGGACACGCAGTCTGTCAGCTTCAAGATTCAACGCATCAGTCGCTTCGATTTGAACCGATATAATGCCGTCCTGTGCTTCGAGATTTATGTTATGATCTGTGTTGCTTAGCCTTACCTCCGTAAGATCGTCTTTCGTTAATATCATGCTTTTTCCTTTCCTGGCGCTGTTGAGGGAGATTCGATATCCGGGATCTCAATTGACGATACCGTCCCGTCCTTATCCCGTGTTACCTTTTCTGTGGAGGAGTTTATGAATGCGTCCCTTTTTCTGATCGCATCCTCATTGGGGTTGTGATACATATGAAGGAAACGCTTTGTCTCGTCCTCGTTCAGCCGGATATGTCCATTCACCAGTTCACTCATCGTCTGCCTCCTCTTTCCAATCCCAGCCTTCGCATGCCGTCTGTTCGTCGTATTCGTCATCCTGCCAGGCGAAATTGATCCGCTCTTCCAGGTTGCTGATCGTTTCGTACAGATCCCAGCAATCAGCGTCAGGGTCTTCCTGCTGCCGGCGTGCCAGTCGGGCTTTTGCTTCTTCCAGTTCTTTCTCTAACTTATGCGGGTCTTCGTAACGTCTGTACATTTTGTTCCTCCTTGTATTTTTGTTTTTGTGAAATTCGTCTCTGGTTTTCAGTTGCTGTATATGATTTGTCAGATATGTTTTGAGATGGGGCAAAAGAAAAGCCCGCTGGGCATGACGCCTGGCGGGTTCGGTTAACGTAAATATCTTATGTTAATTGTTTGAGCATCCCCGGCACGATTCGAACGTGCACTAGACGGTCCGTGGCCGTTCGGTCTTTCCATTAGCCTACGGGGATGGATGGGCATGACAGGGGTCGAACCTGCGTCTTGCGGTTTAAAAGACCGCTGCAAAGCCGTTTTGCTACATGCCCGGATTATTGGAGGGTTAGTGACTTATGTCCTTTCCTTAAGAATCCGCGCGGGAATTCTCCCTCATTCATGTGGGAGATGAAAGCGCGTTTTTTGTCGGCGATACTGTATAAAATACACTATCTGTTGCAACAAAAAGCATTATGCTGCTTGAAATAATAGCCGTTTTGTGGTATACTATATGTATGAATGAATATACCCGTGGGCGCACCTGCGTCTACAACATCAACTATCATATCGTCTGGTGCGTGAAGTACCGCCGGAAAGCCCTGTCCCCTGAGGTGGCCGAGCGTTTATACGCCCTGCTCAGGGAAGTCGGTGAGGAGAAAGGCTTCACTGTCGTCAGCGCAAAGGTGGGCGAGGAGGACCACGTGCACTGTTTCGTGTCCGCACCTCCCAAACTCTCCGTCACCGACATCGCCAGGTGGCTCAAGGGCATCTCCGGCCGCCGCCTTCTCATGGAGTTCCCCACCCTCCGGCAGAAGCTCTGGAAGGGGCAGCTCTGGAACGGCAGCTACTTCGTCGAGACCATCGGGTCCACCAGTGAGGACAACGTCCTCCGCTACATTGAACGCCAAAGGAGCGTGCAGCTTTGAAACGTGCCGTCAAGTACCGCATCCATCCGACAACTGAACAAACGGCTCTCTTCATGAAGACCTTCGGCTGCTGCCGCAAGGTCTGGAACCTGATGCTCCATGACCGGTCGGAGGCGTACAGAAAGGACGGGAAGCGCTTTTATCCCACGCCGGCCATGTACAAGAAGGACTATCCCTTCCTTAAGGAAGTGGATTCCCTCGCCCTGGCCAACGTGCAGCTCAACCTGGGTGAAGCCTTCACCCGTTTCTTCAGCGGGGCCGGGTATCCGAAGTACAAGAGCCGGAAGCACGCCCGCTTCTCCTACACGACCAACAACCAGAACGGGACGGTCAGCATCGACACAGCCGCAAAGACGATCCGCCTTCCGAAGGCGGGGCATGTGGAAGCGGTGCTTCACCGCCTCCCCGGCAAAGACTGGACCATCCGGTCTGCCACCGTGTCGATGGAGAAGGACGGGACCTTCTACTGTTCCGTCCTCTTTGAGACGGGTGAGGCCCAGGCTGCCCCTGTGCCAGCCCCCGAAAAGAACGCGGTTGGCCTTGACTATAAGTCGGACGGCCTCTTCGTCTCATCGGATGGCGAGGTCTGCGGGTCACCGAAGTTCTACCGTGCGTCCCAGGAGCAGCGCACCCGCGCCCAGCGGAAGCTCCGCCACAAGACGCCCGGCTCCAATAACTACGAGAAGCAGAAGCGGCGCATCGCGAAGATCGACCGCCATGCGGCCAACCAGAGGAAGGATTTCCTGCACAAGGTGTCCACCGGGATAGCCAACCGGTACGACATGGTCTGTGTGGAGTCCCTCGACATGAAGGCTTTGGCGAACGAAGGCTTTGGGAACGGGAAGGCCACCATGGACAACGGGTACGGGATATTCCTCGACATGCTGGCATACAAGCTCGCCGACCGGGGGAAGGTCCTGGTCCGTGTTGACCGGTTCTTCCCGTCGAGCCAGCTGTGCAGCGCATGCGGGCACAAGAACCCGGTCACGAAGGACCTTAAGGTCCGTGAGTGGACCTGCCCCGTGTGCGGCACGCACCACGACCGTGACATCAACGCAGCCCTCAACATCAAACAGGAAGGCATCCGGCAATATACAGCCGGGTGATATAGCGATACGGTAGGACCGGGACGGTCCGAACCTACAACGCCTGTGGAGCCCATACCCTCTGCCGGGAAGCTCTGTCCTTCCGGTAAGGTATAGCGATGAAGCAGGAAGTTCGGTCATTTATGGCCGAGTAGTTCACTATAAATGAGACGCAGCGGGCATCGGACTCGAACCGATATCGCAAGAGTCAGAATCTTGTATGCTACCTTTGCACCAACCCGCAAGTATACAGATGGGGTCGAACCATCCCAAACGGTTTTGCAGACCGTTTTGGCCTCCGGACCATGTATACAGGAAAACAATCACCCCGGCGGGGCTCGAACCCGCATTTCCGCCTTGAGAGGGCGGTTGCCTGTGCCTGTTAGCAGATGGGGCGAAATAGAGAAACAACAACGATGGCGAAAAGTAGCTCCAACGGGATTCGAACCCGACATTTCCGCCTTGAAAGGGCGGCGTCTTGCCGTTTAGACGATGGAGCCGGATGGGCCACCAGGGATTCGAACCCTGATCTTGCAGATTAAAGGTCTGCTATTCTACCGTTGAACTAATGACCCGAAACAGCCCCTGCAGGGATCGAACCTGCGGCTCCAGATCCAAGGTCTGGCGTGTTGCCGTTACACCAAAAGGCTTTGAGCAAACCCTCCCGGGTACGATCCGGGATCATCGGTTTTGGAGACCGACGTGCTATCCGTTTGCACCAAGGGCTTGTACAGCGTATGTTTTTGTTTCTTCGTCAATTTTAGTTTGTATTTTGCGTCGCAAGCATATCGTTAATGCTGACATGTAAGATCATGCTGAGGGCAAGCATATTGTCGATGCCAGGGAGGGCGTCGCCTCTCAGCCACTTATAGATCGTGCTCATGTCGGCGATGCCAAGCATCCTTCCGACGCCCGCAATCGTATTTCCGCTTGCCTTAATCAGCGTTCTTATATTCGATCCGGTTCCGACCGGATCAATGACCGGATAATCCATATTGTTTCTTCCTTTCTTTTCATAAAAAATACCGCTTCTCCGGCCGGGAAGCGGTACGCTGAAACAATACAAGGCGGTATGGATCAGGTATCCATACATATTGCCTCTGTTACGGGCGTGATCTGCATTTCCGACACGGACACAACAAAGTGACGTTCCTGGCAAAGCCAGCAGCGCTCTTGTTTGTATTCTTGTTGTTTGCAGATCATAACAGTAGGCATTGTTGTTGATTCCTTTCGCTTGTTGGGATATTATTTCTTTTGACTAAGATTAGTATAACACATCTTTTGGGTTTTGCATAGTGTCCGCATAAGACACTGTTGTGTTTTTCGCCAACTGAATCATGGGCGATTGACTTTTTGCAAAACAAAGCAGTGCTTTTCTGTTCCCGATATTGATATGTCAGATTTTTTGAATGCTGTGTTCTGTATATACGAGGATTTACAATTGGTTCTCTGAGAGCCGTACATATATCCCGTAAGGCGTCGATTTCACAGTCAGCCAAGCTCAAGCGCCCAGTTGTAGAGTACCAGCGCGATGAGCGCAGACCGTGCGGCGAGAAGTCCTATACCTATGCTTGAAAGCACCATAACCGTCCCGAGTGTCTTTTTCCCATTTTTTCTCGTGCGTATACCAACCACGAGCAGTATGATGCCAGCAGTGGTGAGCCATATGGCCAGTCCCGCAAAAAGTGTCATGGTATAGTCCGTCAGCAGCAACGCTGCTATGGTCAATTCCGCAAGAATCACGAGAGCATGTATCGCATACAAGAGTGTCTTTTTTCCTGTTTTTCTCGTGCGTATATCAAACACGAGCAGTATGATGCCAGGAGTGGTGAGCCATACGGCCAGTACCGCAAAAAGTGTCGGGGTACTGTCCGGCAGCAGTATCGCTGCTAGTGCGATCAATTCCGCAAGAATCACGAGAGCGTGTACTGCATACAACATTCTGTAATCGCTCCTCCTATGTATCACCGATTGGGGTTGTCAGCGCTTTTGACTGCCGTATGTTTCTGCGGGTTATCTGCTTTCGCGTCTTCCCTGACACGCCGTGATGTGTCGATCTTATTGGTGCCGTCCACGCCTCCTCGGCCTAAGTATGTCTGCCGTTCAGCCCGCGGCATAGCGGATTCTTCCTGTGCCGGCTTGATTGATTTGTCTTGTGCGTCTCTTATCATCTTCGTCAGTTTGGTTATGTCTTCCATACAGTTAGCCAGTCTTTGGCGGTATTTGGGGTTATATTCGAGAAGTGCATGTGTCGTTTGCTGGGTTTCCGGATATTCTATGTGTAACACAGCCCAATCATCCCCTCCGTAAATACCGCCTCTTGCGACAAATCCGGTAATTTCCGGACCTTCTATTTCGGAAACGCCATCTCTTTCGGGGAGTGTTGTTTTAATTGTGACAGGCCATCTGTTTATGGGGCTCACGTCGCCATTTCCGGGCGGTGTCACGATTTTTTCTGTTTTTTCGACCGTCCATGTCAAGCCGATATTTTCCAGATGCTTTGTGATGTTGAGCAGGGTCTGACATACATTTTCAGGAAGCACTCCTGGGAAACCCGCTTTGACCAATCTGGAACGCCTTGTGAACTCGGCATCTCTTTCTGTATTTGAATCTGTTTTGCTGCCAATAGCAAGATTTTGTATTTTGGTGATACATTCCTGCTTGTACTGCTGCCTATCGTTTTGTGCTTCTGTAATCATTTTTGTGAGTCCGGAGAACTCTGTTATTGGCATCGGGGTAAGTTCGATGTGCCTGCTTGCACCTGTACTTATCTTAACGATCCCGTCGTCCCATTCGTATTCGGTACAGCCTGCGTTTTTGAGTGTCTTCCGCAATTGTTCCGCGGTCTCTTGAGTTACGAGGCGTTCTTCTTCGATTTGTACATCCGGACTGTATGGACTGGCGGCCACGACCTGGACCGTATATAACTGTTCTGCTTTCTTTTCTGCCATATTTCTATTGGCGGGGCATCTGTATCCCTGTATTTTTTGGGCTGGTTTCTTCCCGCACTCTCCTTTCACGGTTTGATATGTCAGTTTTGTAATTGGATGGTTTTGAGACAAAAACACTGCCCCGGCGAAGCTATATGCTCTCTGCAATCGCACAACTACTGTCATAACAAAACAGGCCATCAGCACTATCTCTGATGGCTGCCCCCGACGAGTTGGGTATTGATTCTTCAGCTAATTATAAGATCACCGATTGGGGTTGTCGGCACTTTTGACCGCCGTATGTCTCGGCGGGTTGTCCGCTTTCGCATCTTCCCTGACATGCCGTGATGTGTCGATTTTGTTGGTTCCGGGCACGTTGCCACGGCCTAAAACGGTTTGCTGTTCGGCCTTGTGCTCCCTGGCATTATCTATCATCATTTTTTCAAACATATCCTCCATATCCCTTAAAAGAGCGTTCAATTCTTCCCGGTATTTCACATGATTAACGGAATCGTTAATCACATGGCTTGATTTCAGTGTTCCATACGTATTGACAGGGATATGGATGGAGACGAACAGGTAATCAGCCCCTTCATGAATTCCTTCCCGCTCCAGAAAGCCGACTATCTCCGGTCCCGGGATCGGCGGACGGTCTTTTTCGCCGGGGAGTTCTGTCTTGATCGTGATTGGCCATTTTTTGGTATCATTTGATTCATGTTTTTCTGTCTTTTCTGCTGTCCACGCAAGACCGAGGTCTTCCAGATGCTTTGTTATTGTGAGCAGCGTGCGGCATGTACTGTCCGGGTAACCGCCGGGGAGACCAGCCGCGGCCAGTTTTGACTCCCGTGCAAAATCAGATACGAAGGTTTCAAAATTCTCTCTGTTTTCGAGCATACATTGATCATTATATTGGAACCTTACCCCTACAGCATTTTTTGTTATTTTTTCGTGATTTTCCACCGGGAAAATACAACGGTTATCGATGTCGTCCCCTATCAGCGTAGGAATTGGCGTACCTTCGGTTTTCAGATAATGTGAGCTGATCACGGCGGAGGGGCACACAACTTTTGTTTTGATGCCTGCCTGTGTGAGGATGTCCCTTGCCTGCTGGAGCGGTCTTGTTACTGTATCAAAACGCAGTTCGTCTTTAATGGTTTCTCTTGTGAATGTGTCGTGTATTGCATCAATATAGGAAGGATCAAGAGTGGCTGCTTTCAAACAGAGTTCATACGGTTGCCGTTTGAATTTCGGGAACAGGGTCGGGTCCAGGTCGAAGATCTTATTCAGAAGCTCGTTCGTTTGCCGTTCGGCGGGTACAAGATCGATTGCTTCTTTGTGTCGCTGAACTGTCGTCAGGATGACATCATCTGTTACGTGTGCTGCGTATAGAAGAACTTTCCAATTCTTTCTGACTGCGGTCACACATATCTCTTCTGTTTGGTCCTCCGCCGGAATCTCTGTAAGTTTTTCCGGATTAGACCGGACCATTTTGAGAAGCTCTTTTTCTTTGTCAAGCGCTTTTTGTTTCTGCACATCTTCTTTTGCCGCATCGATCATTTCTTGAAGCCCTGATATCGGTGTTTCCGATATCGGGATCAGCTCGATGCGCTTACTGTCGCTTACTTGCGTCCCAAATGATTTGCTAAGCCCGCGCCATAGCTGCCCAAATTCGCGGCATCCGGCCGTTTTAAGTTCCTGTTGCAATTGATTAAATGTTTCTTCGTTCACAAGGTATTCGTCGTCCGTATACTCATCGCCGTCCTCCGGTTCAATGATAACCCTGACAAGATATAACTGTTCGTCTTTCTTTTCTGCCATATTTTTATTTCGACGGGTGTCTACATGCCCGGTGTTTCGGGACTGACTTCTTCCCGCGCTCTCCTTTCATGATCTGATATGTCAGTTTTGCAATCGAATGGGTTTGGATGTCATAACAAAACGAGCCATCAGAACTATCTCTGGCGGCTCGTCTCATTTTTTTTGATGGTTCTATTGAAGCTCCGGATATTTCTCTGCATCCCGCATATTGCCTGACTGCTGGTCAATGTAAATCAACCCGCCTTTTGCCACATATCCGTTTCTGATAAGGTCTCCAACTGTTTCGCTGATTGCGAGCGCTTTTGGCATATCGTTTTCATCTTGTTTGTCATAATCTTTGGTCTCGTACATGCCAATGCCACCATCTTTGAAAATTACTATAAAATCAGGGTACGTCGGCATCTCTGTTTCCATTGTTCTGCCACGCATCTGATGTCGTTTCTTATACTTCACACAGAACGCATTCGCTCCATGGTCTGTATTTTTGTACCACAGCAACACATTGTTTTCAGGACGGTTAAGAATACTCTCGAATGTCAGCTCTGGACCGCTTGCGGTATCAGGCAACGGCAAGTGCATCAGCCCCTTACTGCTTTTTACAGCGTTTGGCGGCATCCGGAAGCTCGTCGGAAATTTATATGGTGTTCTGACAAACTCATACCTGGATAGTTCCCTGATGGCGTCATCTGTCTCACGGATCACCTGCCGGATTATCCCCTCATTCAGCAGAATCAGCTTGCTTGTCTTCGCGCTGGATTTGTCATCCGTTTCTTCACATCCTGCAATCTGTTTCCTGAAAAAGTGTTTAATCTGGCGCTTCATGTAATCTTTGACCGCTTTCGGGTATTGCTTTCTGTCAATCAATTCCGTAAGCAGTTTATCCGCCTTGTCTGACAGAACAGACGGTGTATCGCTGATGGAAAACGACTTACCCGTTTCGTCGATCGAGACTTTTGCATCAGTCTCAAAGAGCGCATCCGTAATCTTCATGGCTTTACCTCGGATAACAAGCTGACCTGTGTAGCTGTCGCTTTCCCGAAGGTCTCTTTGAACGGCAATACCCTTCAGAATCACCTTTATTGCATGGTTGATTTCCTGATCATCCGGTCGCTTATCAACGGCAACCACATTAACGGCAGACAGCAGTTCTTCGGCCTTTTTGATTGCCGGACCATATTGCTCAGCATATGCCTGCGCCTCTGTTTTTACCAGCACAGTCGGTGAATTGTCGGCAATGTTCTGCTTTGCGGCAGGCTCTGTATGACTCTGTAACGCTGTTTTCGGCGTCTCGGCAGGCACGGGTATATTCTTCATGCCGTGTTCTGTCTGAGGGCTGTCCGGGGTGGTATAGGTTGTTGTATTGTCTTCAAAGAAGCCTGACAACGATGTTTGCTTTGGTTCTTCAACCGGGCTGTTCTCAGGCTCATAATCTACGGTTACAACTGTCTTTCTGAAAAGAGCTGCATCATCACCGAATGCCTGCTGGAATTCCTTTTCCAGTGTGTAGCTGTTGTTCGGGATATATACATATCCGTAGTTCAGGTCGTCATCATCATAATGCTTATACATCTTTTCAGCGAACCTGTTCGGCTCTGCCATGCGGAAGATGCGGCCCAATGTCTGCACATCAAAAGCGCATGTGGTGTTTGCATCCTTTCTGGTCGCTACACGCCGGTAGCGGAGCAGGACATGCGCTCTTGGGCAGTCCCAGCCTGTCGCAACCGCCTGCTTAAACAGCAGGATGCGTACCTTGTTGCCATCAAGTCCCTGGATGACATGGTCAGGAGAACGAAGACGGTCTTTCTTGTTGTCCGTCTCTGAAATCCAGATTGCGTAGATATCGTCCTTATTGTGATCATACTCCCTATCCAGAATATCCTTGACCCTGATGATGTCATCGTTTGATTTGTCATCGTTACACTGGATCAGCAGAAGCGGGATTATGTCCGACCCTGCCGCGCGGTATTTCTGTTCCAGGATGTCCCGCTGCCGGATAGCAAGACGCAGGAAGAACTCATCAATCGTATCATACTGCGAGATTTCGTCATCAGTGTAATCTGTGGCCGTGTTAAAACACACGCCCTTCTTTACCATTCCCTCTGCAATGACATCTGCAACCGGAATGTAATATCTCGCATCTGCTTTTGCCATCTGCGCATCCGACGGAGTAGCACTCATGCCGATGATGACATGCGGGTCGAAGAACTCGATAATCTTCTTGTAGCTGTCCGTTCCGTAGTTTAGGTGGAATTCATCAATAATGCAGATATAATCAACATCCGTCGAATTCCTCTTTGCGCTTCGCAGGTTCTTCATTTCGGAATCCACGAACAGGTTGTTGACCAGTTCACCGTCTTTCAGGTTGTTGATCTTTTCCCAGTTAATGACGTACACATCTTTGTCGTAGAACCTGTCGGCATTGAAGTCGGTGCTTTCACGGATACCGTAGATGTGAATATTCTTGTCACTGATTGCCTTTTCAAGCTTTTCGCTTGACTGCATATGAAGCCCGGCGTTGCCCTTTGACAGCCAGATAATACACAGTTCCTTGTCGGCTCTTGCGCTGTCCGTGGAATTAAGGATGGCCTCGATATATTCCGACGCGATAATTGTCTTCCCGGAGCCCATAATGGACTTCAGGACGAAAAGCCTCTGATGTTTTGGTGATTTCAGGAAACGAAGCGTGTTAGCGAGCAAGCCGTCTGCTTCGTCATACACAGCGGTTTCCTGATAGGGTTTCAGCTCGTAGCCCATCACGCTACCTCCCTTCTGATGTATTTCTTTGCTGCTTTCAGCACATCCAGAACCTCTTTCGGGTATGGAATGTACTCAATATCCTTCCTCATGCATGGTTCATATACGGAGCAGTACACCTTTCTGCACTGCCGTGAGAAGGCTGTTGGAACAATTTCGTCCTCCACATCGAACATGTCCATGTCAGGATCGGTGACTACCGCGATATCCGTCTTATCGTTGTAAAGCAGATAATAGGCATCGTGACGTTTCGCGTTGAAACCATTCTCTTTCATGGCAACATAGAACACAGCTCTTGATGCCATGTTTGCGATTGTCACGTCGTCGATAGCGGATTCCGCAATATTCTGGTCAATGCGGTAGTAGTACAGGTTGTTACCTGGATAATCAGGGAAAATGTTCTGCATGCGAGGGTACGTGACTGCATGGCATACACCCAGGTCTTCAATGGTTTTCTTGGTTGAATTTAATGTTGCATCTTCGGCAAGCCCAAGTTTTAAATTGATTTTTCTTGTCGTAAGATCATTTTCTTCAATTTCTGAGACTGTTTTTAATAATTTTCTTACCTGCGAATTTTGTATTTCGTTGTTGGTGCAGAGAATGAACCGTCTATGCCCTCCGTCTTCCTTGTTAAGATCGAGGACGGCATGGCCCGTAGTACCTGAGCCGGCGAAGAAATCGAGAATGAGGGCGTCCTTATTCGGATACATGGAAATGAGCCATTTTATTAAATCGACTGGCTTTACATAATCGAATGACAGTCCCATCTTTTGGATTGCCTTAGACGATTTTTGTGGATCAAAATATACAACTGAACGTGGAGTCTGCAGAACATACTCGCTTATGTAGCTCTTTTTTCGTGGGATTATTGTTTCATTCTCGCCAAACAAAATGGCGTCTTTCTCTAACAGTTCTTCCATAGAGGAAAGCGTATAACGCCAACCATTTTTGGGCACAGTGCATGGCCTTTTCGTAACAGGATGCATTACATCATATCTTGGACCTCCTGATTGCGGCGATGACATATCTACCGTCTGAAATACGCCATGCTTGTCTACGTACGTGTAATGATCAAAATCATAAAAACGTGGATATTTTACAAGGTTCAAAAGTTCTTTATGTTTTTCATCATTAGTGATGTCTTTCTTATATACTTGACCCGCTTTTTTTATGTATTCATCGATATTGTTCTTTTTTACAAGCCACGGTGACGGAACCTGCTCGATCTTTTTGGCATACACAAGAACATATTCATGTTGTATAGAAATGAATTTTGAATTATTCTTTGGCGTGCTCCCGGGAATAATCGTCCCTATGTGATTAATTCCACCATAAATATCGTCGCACAACATTTTCAATTCCGCCTGATACGAGTCATCAATGCTAATGAATATAACTCCCTCATCCTTCAGCAAATTCCTCGCCAGTTTCAGCCTGATATCCATCATAGACAGCCACTCGGACTTCTCAAACTTGTCATTGTAGACGAATGTCACGGATCCGGTATTGTAAGGCGGGTCGATATAGATGACGTCGATCATGCCCTTGCCGTTCTCGTCGATGTGCGTGTACTGCATCGCCATAAGGGCCAAAAGGTTCTCGCCTTCGATGAGGACATGGTTGTCCCCGTTGATGTCGTTGACGATGTTCTTATCTGCCACAGGCGTCAGCGCGGGGATCTTCTCTTCCATGTCCGGAATGGACGTAGTGGTGTGTTCCCAGACCAGACCACATACACGTCTCTGGAGCTCGTTCTTCAACGGATCAACCAGTGCATTCACCTCATCCTCTGGAATGCCGGCTGCAATCATCCGTTCCTTGATTGTCTGGAGTTGTTGCAGGTCTTTCTTAGCCATTACGCAACACCTCCTAACGCACATGCAGAGTTGATGTTCATGTGTGTAAAAATATTGTTACGAAGTGTGGCTATGATGTCTTTCCCAGCACTCACTAACTCTTTTAGTGATAATTCCGGGTCGTCGCACGGGCACAGGATCGTCTTTCCTCGGAAGACGTCATGGTCGTATTCGTAATAAACGTTCGTTTCGGATTCAATGTCTTGCATATCTCTTGCCCCTTTCCGGTCGTATTTCTTTCTTTCGATATGTCAGAAAATTTAATTTCAGACCCGTTTCTGCCGGAAAACGATGTCAAAAAGGTGCTAAGGAAGATGAGGGACAAATACGCTTTTCAATAAAAAAGAGGCGTTTCAATCAAATATTGAAATCATCCTTTTTATTAAAAAAATAAGCCCCGCTTCGTCAAAACGGGGCTCTCATCTCCATTGGAAAAGGAAAGATGATTTTTTCAAAAAAAAATATATTTCCGGCTATAAAAACCATCGGTTTGCAGGCATGGGAATGTGGGAAACAAAAACTGTTTCTTTTTGTCGGAAAATGTTTTCGAGGGGAACTGTAAAAAAGAAGGCGCACAGCGCCTGTATGACACCCGGGAGAGACCGGGAGAAAGAGGTCTTATATGGAAAACGAGAAAAAGATGCTGAACATTGAAGAAAAGAGCTTTTCTGAGCGGATAGCTCCGTACCTTGAACTGTGTGCCCGTGCGAAGGCGTTTTGCTACAAAGACAGTGCCGGCAGGACGTATGTTCAGGAACCCGGCACGTATGACAGCCGCATAACGCAGGCAATGGCGCACGATATGCTCTTCTTGGCGCATGCAGGCATGGTAAGACGAGGGGAAGCAATCAGGGCGGCAGAGTCCTGGTATCTTCCCCTGAAACGAATGGACGAGGCGCTGATGCAGGATGTGTCTGCTCTCAAAGCGGGACAGCCGCTTGCTGCGTTCTCCGCAGACGAATGCCTGGTTCTTATGGAGAAGATGTCTGCTGTTCGCCATGAGGACGGGCTCACGAAGGAAGGCAAGCGTTTTCTCGATGCCTGGTTCTCTCAGGTCATGCATATGTTCGTCTTTCATTTTGCGCTTGCGCAGGAGGAAGAGATGCGGACTGCCATCAGGACGGTCTCTTCCTTGGATTGCGGTATATCGGAGCGGGATCGCGAGACGGTACAGACGATTTTTGCCGTGAAGCGCATCATGCTGAAAGCCATGCTTCGTCTTTCTCCTGAGCATACCGGGGTCTTCGAACTTGCAGAGGACATGGAGAGCCTTGACATTGCGGCGGCAGCTATCTGCCAGGGGAAGACGAAACAGCTTTCCTATCTTCTCAAATGTGCGGAAGCGTCAGAGGAGTTCAAAGAAGCGGACGATATTCTTGATTGCTGATTATTTTTTGCATAAGAAAGCCCGGCATCCAGAGATACCGGGCTTTGTGTCTGTATCAGAGCGGTCAACGATCGAAGTGGAGGATATTCGGAAACCGTTTTGTCTTGTTTTCTTTCGGGGCCTGATCCGTGGTTTCGTTACTGACGTACTGGATCTGGCGCACATGCCATGTGCGGAGTGTCTTGACCGCCGGGTCCTGCTGTTCAGGCGCAGTTGCCTGGAGACGCCCTTCCAGCATGGCGCATTCTGTCCTGTCGCCGGTAAAGTACGCATTCCCGTCTGCGCATACCGCCAGAACGTTTTGACCGGGCCAGAAGCGGTCTGTTACTGTCTGGTACTTGTTATGCGGGAGATCAACGATAACAAGATTGCCGAATTTTTCCATCTTTCCGATCGCTTCTTCGGCTTGAATCTCTTCCTTATCGGTAGTGATCTTGCTTATGGTGCGGTCCATAGAACGAACAGAATCGATCATCTGTTTTGTTGTGTCCATATCTTTTCCCTGTTTGGCGGCCATCTGCGCCATGGCGGGAATTCCGCCTCTTGCGTTTGCGGAAACGAACTTTTCAAACTCAGTCATTTCGTGTCCGAGGAGTTCCGCTACCTTTTCAATGGTTGTGCGGCTTCCGCGCAGGCGGAAGTTGTCATGTGTGATCGTAATCCCGTACTTCAAATGGATGTCGATACAATAGAGCCCCTGCGGCATCGATGTCGTAATCATGGAGATATGACCTTTGATTTCTCTGTCAAGGGTTTTGTCCGTCACGTTTCTTCCCTCCGAGGGAATGAGGATACCCCATCCTTTGTTGTATCCGGCTTCTTCCAGCATTGTGATGATTTGGTGTGACTCCAGATTGTCGTCAGGTACAATAAAAACTGACATAGCAAGACTCCTTTCTGCTCTTGTGTGAGCGCAATAAAATAGTACAGATTGTTGTGTCTTTTCTGATATGTCAGCTTTTTTTATTGATAGGAAAAAAAATCATTTTGCGTTCGTTCCAACAGATCACAAAAGGGCCAGTCATGGACCGGCCCTCCTTTTTGCTCTTCCTCCTTTCTCAGTTCCAGCCGTCGTTGGCGCCGACCTTCCAGTTGCAGGTCTCGTCGAAGTACCAGCGGGAGTTCTCATCCTGCTTTTCTTCGGCCGCGGTTCCTGTGTCCCTTGTGTCGATCGCGTAGAAAGCGACGGCGACCTTACCGTTGTGGAGGATCTCGCAGCAGTTGTCGTGGAAATGCCACGAGAAACCGTCGATCTCTCCCAGCCGGCTCTGGTCTTCCTCCAGCATATCTTCCGGAACGGCCTCGTAGGTTTCATCATCCCCGTATTCAAATCAACAGATTGTCGTGAAATAACTGCGCCGTCAGCCATCCATTAAGGTATTCTTTGATATATTTTTTAACGTCTGACTCTCCGTACGTACAGTTACGGTCGAACTGTTTTATGTTTTTGCAGAATGGCATATGCGCAATTGCGTTATCACACAAAGCCGTGTTGTCTGCAATAACGGTCCAACTGTGTCCGCCAAATGAGAAACTGTTTCCCGGATAAATTCCGACTGTGCCGGGCTTGAACCGCAGCGCGGGGCGTACAGCCAATCTCGGATCATTTATGGCGATACCGTGGCTTATTACGTTCCCTGATGGGGTAACATAAGCCGTGAACAATGACGGGGAGGGGCTTGGGTCTTGCAGCCACCAGTTATCATCAATGTTTTTTATGTTCCCCTGTTTTCTTGCCGCTTCGTATTCCTTTATCGTAAGCAGGGTTATGTCCGCGATATTCCGCGCAACAGCCTCCCGCTGACCGCGATCAATAAACATCTCCATGGCGCGTACCGCATCACACGCCCTTGAATCCATATCATTGTCTTCAGCGTATTGCGCCATTGCAGCATCGCCTGCTTTCGCTCTTACGGATATCAGTTCTTCCATAGGTGTCAGTGTATGCCCGATCAGTCTCGCTACCTGTGAGATTGTAGACGGGTAATCGATCCCGAGGATTTCATACGATGTATGCGTTATCAGTGTTCCATCCGATACTGCGGTCAGCATGAAAACTAAACATAACATCAAATGTCTGTATCGGGTATTCGGCATTGTCCGATTTGTCTCCATCAATCCTGGATGGGATCAAACTCGATGTCCAAAGCGTTGAACTGTCTTTCCCAGTCGTCAAGGTTTTCCGCAATGATTGTCTCGTACTCACCTGTGGCACTCCTGTATACCAGCCAGCGCACGTTATCGACCCGGCAGCCGTATTCTTCGCAGTAAGCTTCGATTGCGTCCTTGACGCCGAACCAGCGGTGGCCGTCGTCTGTCGGGCTGGCAATCGCCAGCTGTTGTGCGAGATCCGGCTTTGTCCTCAGATAAAAGACATCTAGCTTTGGATAAACGAAACGTGTCAGCATTTTTTTGTCCTCCTTTTTTATGCTCTTTTTTTCAGGTTTCTGTTTTAATATGTCAGAAAACGTTTCCGATAGACGCAAAGAAGAAGCCAGCCGATCTCGTGGCCAGACGGGCTTCTGTGCGTGTTTTCCTGAACGGGATCTGCCGTGTTTCGTCAGCGGGTGCCGTTTGGCGTCCGTACCGCTTCCGGCTCCGTCTTCCCGCTTGCTGTACCCCTCTGCCTTGACGGGATCGCAATTTTGTTGGTCCCCGGGACGCTGCCCGCGCCAAATGTGCGGCTTTCTGCCAGCTGGGCGGTACTTGGATGTTCGGCAGCCTTTGTAGCAGATAGGACGAGTTCCTCCTTGACTCTTTTTGCGATATGCTTGCATTCGTCAAGCAGGCTGTCCAACCGGGCCGATGCGAATGGCCAGTCTTCCTGGTACGGTTCATAGTATGCATCACACTTGTTTGTATCTGATAACGCTATGCGGCCATTTTCCCGGTCCCGGACTGTAAGCCTCATTACGCCATCCGTAAGCTTCATTACGCCATCCGTGACCTCGCCGTCAAAACATGGCCCGGCAGTCTTTCCCCCTGTGCCTTCCAAGAAGAGTGTCGTCGTGATGCGGAAATTGCTGTCTCCGGGGTTCGATTTCGGAAATGTCTGGATTCTCCAGGAAAATCCCGTTTCCTCAAGACCTTTTACCAGATCCGCCAGAAATCCGGATGGTTCCAGCCCTCTCTCTGCGATGGTGCGCCGGATCGCGCCGACATCGAGCCACCTCAGGAATTGTTTTTCTAACTGGCTGTTCTCCATGAAGCGCGTATATGTTTTGTATGACTGTGATTCTGCAATAATGTAGCCCTGGCTGCCCACGCTTATTGTGATCCCGTCTTTTGCCTTGAGGTAATGGCGATCGATCTCTTCGTCCGGGCATATAACATAGGCCTCGATCCCGCGGCTTGCGAGGGCCTTCTGTATCCGTCCCAGGCCTTCCGTGACCTGCCCAATCTTGAGCGTATCGATGAGGCGTTCTTTTATTGAGGCGTCCCTAACCTGGTCCAGGAGTCTTGTGTCCTGCGTGACCGCTGTGCGGCAGATCTCGTATGTCTGGTTCGGCATATGCGGAAGAAGATTCGGGTTCTGCAAAACGAGGCGTTCTGCGAACGGCTCGGATATCTCTTCCGGTTTGACAAACCGGATAGCTTCAGGGTTTTCTATCAGCGCCGCAAATATCAGTTGTTCTGTTTTGTCGGCGGCAAATTGAAGCAGCATGCCGTCGCCGGCGACCGAGTCAAGCCACATGTCTGCTGTCCGCATATCTTCCGGGACATATCGTATTGCGCCTGGGTCCGCATCAACAGCCGCAAGGCAGATGTGCTCTGTCAGCATGTCTTTACTGATATCCTGCAGTGTTTTTGCTCCGCTTTTGAGCGCTTCTATCAGCAGGTCTTCCTCCTTACTGAAGAGCATGTTTTTCAGATCTGATATGTCGCCGGCCAGCTCTTTGCGGCTGATACGGATCGTATGTTCCTTTCCGTCTTTTGTGACAAAGCGGAATCCTCCTTCAGGGCTGAGCGGGTCTTCGTTTTTGGATATTGTCTCGTAGCCGCGCGCCAGCAGATCCCGAACCAGTGCGTCCGCCGTTTCCTTGTTTACAAACCGCTCCTGTATCTCTGCGGCATATGCGGCGTAATCGTCGTACATGTCTGGGGCGGTTTCAGGGTCCATCAATTCAAAACGGACCAAAAACAATCCTTTCTTTTCTTCTGACATACAATTTCGCAGCGCGGGAACCGCGGGACCTTGACCGCGGAAGCAGCGCCTTCCTCCTTCCTGTTTTTGTGGATAGTCATCAAACTGTTTTTGATATGTCAGATGTTTTTCAGAATGGTTTTTCTCTCAAAACGAAAAGGCAGCTTACGCTGCCTTTTTTTTGCCTTATGCCTTTTAGACCACTGCCAAGTATTCCGACAACTGCTGCTTAGCAGCGATGATCCTCATCGTGTCAGCGTGGGTTCAGTTGTTGCTGAGCCTCCCATATGTCCCGGCGATCCGCTGCGTGCGTCCCTTGCAGACCGACCCCATAGAATGGGTCAGCTTCTGGTTGTTCGTTTTCGCCGCGCAGTACGGGCAGGAGCAGATGTGCGGAAGCGTCAGAGGAATCCGCAGAAGCGGACGATATTCTCGATAGCTGATTATTCTTTACATGAGAACGCCCAGCATCCAAAGATACCGGGCTTTGTGTCTGTATCAGAGCGGTTGGCGGTCGAAGCTTGCCGTATTTGCGTCAAGTACTTTTTGTATTTGTTGTATCTTTTTTGATATGTCAGCTTTTTTATTTATAGGGAAATCATTTTCAGGCTGCCTCAACAACAGCCACGATGTCTTCCATCCTGACTTTCCATGTGCAGGCCATTACGACGATGGCATCGATTGTCGGCATGCAGGTACGTCCCCATTTGGCGGCGGCCTGCGGGGTCACGCCGCACATATCAGCGACATCCTTCATCGTCATTCCGGCTTCTTTTGCGATAGTCCGTATATTTTCTCCTGTCTTTTCCATATTGATCGTTGGCATGACAACCTCCTTTTCACATTCGCGGTTTTTGTATCGTACATACACCGGGAGGGATTCGAACCCTCAAAAAAACCGGGTTTGAGCCGGCCCCGTCTGCCCGTTGCGGCACCGGTGCTTACGCCGCCGGAAGGGATCGAACCTTCGCACCGTTGCCGGTGGCCTCGGTTTTCGAAACCGGCGCATTGCCTCTCTGCCACGGCGGCTTGTAATCGGTATGGTGAGACTCGAACTCACATGCCTGTATCGGCACGGTTTCTGAAACCGCTGCGTCTTCCGTTGCGCCACACACCGACGAAAGTGCCCCTGACAGGATTCGAACCTGCAATGGATCTAATTCCGGCGCGGGTCCTTAGCCCGCCGCATATTCCAGTTCTGCTACAGAGGCATGTTTTTTGTGAGTACTCCCGGAGAGATTCGAACTCTCACTGAACCGGGCTTAAACCGGATGCGTCTGCCATTTGCGCAACGGGAGCAAAGCGCCGATACCGCGACTCGAACGCGGACGCCGGGGTTGTTTGACTTGGGAGTCGGTGTTATCCGATCCGGAAGTCGTGTCATCCGGCGGGGGCCTTAGCGGGGCCATGAGATTCCAATTTCTCCATATCGGCATAAGCGCTGTCTGAAGGGTTCGAACCTTCGCATCCTTGCGGGTGACTTCCGGCCTCCAACCGGATGCATTGCCTCTCTGCCAAGACAGCGAGCGTGGACAGTGACGGAATCGAACCGCCGACGCGAGGCTCTTCGGGCCTCCGCTCTACCAGCTGAGCTAACTGTCCAAAGCGCCATGAGAGGGATTCGAACCCCCAGTCCGGTTTCCCGGATCACCGGTTTTCAAGGCCGGCCGCGTACCAGTTGGCGCATCATGGCATATGAATGGGCCGACCAGGACTCGAACCTGGAATGCCGTGAGGCGACGGATTTACAGTCCGCTGCGTTACCTATTCCGCTCATCGGCCCATATAAAAAGACCGCCTGCCGTGTGATACGACAAGCGGTCCGGTTTTATACATCTTCAAGGCTTATTCTGCCATCAGATCCCGTTTCCTGCTCGTTTTTTCACACGGCAAATACCCGTTCCGTAAAGGGACAGGCTGAGGAAGCTGTATGAAAATAACGAAGTGCGGTTCTGCATGGCTTTTGGTTCCTTTCTTTTTTATTTCGCTTACAGTATACAACATGTATCGGAAAAAAACAATCAACTTGTGGTTGTTTTCCCGTTATCCCTCGTTGTACCGGAGGTCAAAGATCCCGTTCGAAAAAACGTTGTGATGCTATTCTTTGGTCTCGTCCTTCTCCTTCTTCTCTCCGGAGTTCTGCCAGAGTCCGCGCTTCCGCTCGCTCCCGGTCCCGGCAGTAAAGGAGACGTCTCTCTTTTCGGCCTTTCTGGCCTCGCGTTCCGCCTTCGCCTTCGCACGGGCATTCTTCGTAGCGGCAAAGATGATGCCGAAGATGACCGCCGCGACGGCCGCGTACGGCAGGATGTAGATGAGGAAGAAGAGCAGGCCCTCAAGGAAGTCTAAAAAGCTCTCCCAGGAATCCCCGAAGGTCGCCGCGAGGCGCTCGCTGAAGGTGCGCGTCACAGGCTGATTGGTGTATTTCACGACCTCGGTCAGGGTGATGTTGATCGTCGAGTAGGCGACGTCCGTGTCC